>CAJDTW010000103.1_pt1 | contig 19761 bp, 19 predicted proteins | sample 7389911 | NCBI WGS metagenome assembly CAJDTW01 (sample SAMEA7055652, study PRJEB34461) | soil metagenome | biome: terrestrial ecosystem; feature: Peninsula; material: soil | place: Antarctica | collected 2016 | reverse complement strand
CGCACCGACCTCGAGCAGCGCCGCAAGGACATCGAGGAGTCGATCGGTGAGCTGGGCGACTTCGAGAACCGCTGCCGGCAGGACCTGGCCAAGCTCTGACGGCTCAGCGTCGGGCGGTGGCCGCCATCGTGTCGACCGCGGTGACCCAGGGCCCTTCGGCCCGTTCCGCCGAGAGGTCGTAGGCCGCCCCGTCCGCCGCCGCTTTCAGCGTGGCCACCCGCTCCGGTGTGAGCCCGCGCAGCGTCTCTGCCAGGGCCTCCGCCGTGAAATCGCTGGTCACGACACCGAATCCGTGCTTTCGCACGACCGCCTCGAGCTCCGGGGCCGGTCCGACGACGACGGCCGTGCGGGCCTGGATCGCCTCGAAGAACTTGCCGACGACGACGGCCGTGCGGGCCTGGATCGCCTCGAAGAACTTGTTGGGCACGGCGTACTTGATGTTGAACGTCGTCGGCCGCTGGAAGGCCAGCGCGATGTCGTAGGAGGCGACGGTGTCCATCAACTCGGCGAACGGCACGGCGGGCAGGATCCGCACCGACGACACCTCGTCCGCGGCTGACTGCAGCGCTGCAAGATAGTCCGGCTCGTTGGGCATGAGGTAGAGGTCGAGGGTCAGCCCCTGCGGGACCTCGCGCATCGCCTCGATCATGAGGTCGACGTGCCGGGCGGCTTGGGCGGCCCCGGTGAAGATCGCTCGCATCGGCGTGTGCACCGGTTGCGGGGTCCGGTCCTGATAGGGCGCGGCGTTGGCCACGACCGCACAGTCGAGGCCGAAGTTGCGGCGGTAGGCGTCGGCGATGCCCTGCGACACGGTCGTCGCGGAGGTTGCGTGGGCGGCATACCGCCTCAGCAGGTGTCGCTGGTAGGGCGCGACGAGCAGCCGCCAGGCCAGTTCGTTGTCCTTCTCCGCGGGGGCGTACTCGTGCAGATCCGCGTGGAAGCCGCCGCGGCTGCGGACCGTCGTCGCGAGCGGGACGGTGTTGAGGTCGTTGGCGATGACCGCGTCGAACTCCAGCCCCTGCAAGGCGGTCCGGGCAGCCTCGACCGCTGGCAGGGACCAGTAGACGTGATCGTGGCGGCGCAGGGCCAGGCCCGCCTTGTCGTTGGGCCACCCTCGGGCCTCGGCACCGAGGCTGATGTGCTCGACCACGCCGTCGGGCGCCTCGCCGAAGGAGCAGGTCGTCACGGCGTACCGCCCGGCGAAGAGCCGGACCTGCTTGAGGACTCGAGGGTCCCGGGTGATGTCCGACAGGACGAGGATGAGCGTGACCCCAGTGACCCCGGTGATGCCGGTGATCCCGGCGAGCGCAGCCTGCGCGGCGAAGTCCGGCACCGTCCGGACCAACTCGTCGAAGGTGCCCTGCGCGCGCAACCGGCCCCGGTCGAGGAAGAAGATCTGGTCGACGTGCCGGACGGTCGAGAGCCGGTGCGCGACGAGCACCACCGTGCGCTCGCGGTGCATCTGGGTGATGGCTGCGTTGATGGCGGCCTCGGTCATGTTGTCGAGCGCACTCGTCGCTTCGTCGAGGACGAGGAGCGAGGGGTTGTTGTAGAGCGCGCGGGCGATCCCGAGGCGCTGGCGCTGACCGCCTGACAGGGAGAGGCCGCGGTCCCCCACGGCCCCGTCAAGGCCGCCGGTCCGGTCCCGCACGATGCCGTCGAGTTGGGCCACCCGCAGAGCGTCCCAGGCCCGGTCGTGGTCGTAGTCGTCCCGCCACGTGAGCGCGACGTTCTGCCCGACCGTGCCGTCGAAGACCGCCACCTCCTGGGGGACGTAGCCGGCCCGGTCGCGCCACGAGCGGTCGAGGTCGCTGATCGAAGTCCCGTCGAGCTCGACCCGGCCCTGTGTCGGCGGCATCAGCCCGAGGAGGAGGTCGACCAGGGTCGACTTCCCGGCGCCCGAGGGACCGACGAAGGCGGCGCTCGACCCGGCGGGGATGGTGAAGTCGAGACCGTGGACGGCGTCGACGGGCTGGCCGTGGTCGTCGACCGCGCCCGGGTAGCCGAAGGAGACGTCCCGGAAGCGGGGCCGAGGTCGTCGTGGCGTGCTCGTCCGGGCGCGGCACCGGGCGGTCCGCCTCGACCCCGAAGTCGCGGATGTCGTCGATGATCATCCGGGCCTGCGGGAGGACGGCCTGGCACTGCGACAGGATGTTCTGGAAGCGCTGCAGCGAGGGGATCAACCGGAAGCCGGCGAGCGCGAAGACGGCGATCGAGGACGTGGCCGCGGTGGCCCCGCCGCTGAGGTAGCCGACCCCCCCGACGATGAGGAAGCCGATGACGAGGGCCGACTCGAGCACGTAGCGCGGCAGCAGGGAGAGGAACTGGATGTCGGCGCGGGCCTGGGCCGCCTGCGCCCGCATTCCATTGGCCACCTCCGAGATCTCGTCCGACTTGTTGCCCAACGTCACCTCCTTGAGCGCGGCGACGGTCTCGGTGAGGAGTCGGGCGATGGCGTGCGAGTGCTCGAGGTTGTCGCGGCCGGCCCGGACCGCGCGCCGGGAGACCCAGAGGTAGAGGAACGCACCGACGAATCCGAGATAGGTTATGGCGCTGATCGCGGTGAGGGGTTGCGCGATGAAGAGGACGACGAGCACGACGATGAAGGTCGAGGCCTCCCCCACGAGCCCGACGTAGGGCAGCACGAAGCCGTTCATCGTGTTGCTGACACCGATGTCGGCGACCCGGACGAGGTCCGCCGAGTTGCGCCGCAGGCGCTCGGTCCAGGGTGCCGCGAAGTAAGCGGCCAGAAGCCGGTTGCCGATCTCCCGCTCGAAGTTGGCGAACCGTCGGGTCGCGGCGTAATAGGTCAGGACCGACAGCGCCCCCTTGAGGACGATGAGGGCGCACACCCCGACCAGCAGCCCGACCAGTTGGCCGCCCGACAGGGACAGGTCGATCCCGGGCACCCGCAACGCGCCACCGCTGGCGAGCGGACCGATGGTCACGGCCAGGACCCCCAGCGCCACCGCATCGAGCAGTGAGAGCAGGACCGATGCGCTCATGAAGAGGCGCAGGAAGCGGCGGCTCGCGGCTGGCAGCATGGCCACCAGCTCTCGGTACGTCTGGTGGATGCTCTTCACGGATCCCCTGCCACGATTCCTTCTGGTCTGCTGGCTCACCGTCCGGTGCCGACGGCCCACTCTATCCACGCGATCCGGGCGTGGGAGGATCGGAGGCATGAGCACCGAGGAGAGCAACAAGATCGCGGCCTACGCACACCCCGAGCGACTGGTCACCACGGAGTGGCTGGCCGAGCAGATCGAAGCCGGCGCCATCGGCGGCCCGACCGGCATCGTGGTGCTCGAGTCCGACGAGGACGTGCTGCTCTACGCGACAGGTCACATCCCCGGCGCGATCAAGATCGACTGGCACCTCGACCTCAACGACCCGATCAATCGTGACTACGTCGACAGCGCCCGCTTCGCCGAGGTGCTGGGCGCACGCGGCATCGGCCGCGACACGACCGTCGTCATCTATGGCGACAAGAGCAACTGGTGGGCGGCCTACGCGTTGTGGGTCTTCACCCTCTTTGGCCACGAGGACGTGCGTCTGGTCGACGGTGGCCGGGCCAAGTGGATCGCCGAGGGCCGCGAGCTGACCCGCGACGTGCCGGCGGTGACCTCGACCGACTACCCCGTCATCGAGCGCAACGATGCCCCGATCCGCGCTTTCAAGGACGACGTCCTGGGCCACCTCGGCAAGCCCATGGTCGATGTCCGCTCCCCCGGCGAGTACTCGGGCGAGCTGCTGCACATGCCGGACTACCCGCAGGAAGGCGCCATGCGTGCGGGTCACATCCCCGGCGCCAAGTCCGTGCCGTGGTCCCGGGCCGCGGACGAGGACGGCTCGTTCAAGTCCCGTGAGGACCTCGAGGCGATCTACCTCACCGAGCAGGGGCTCTCCGCCGACGACGACGTGGTGGCCTACTGCCGGATCGGCGAGCGCTCGTCCCACACGTGGTTCACGCCCCTGAGCGAGCTGCCCGAGTCCCTGGCCGAGATCGCAGCGGACTTCCGCGAGGCGAACAACGAGCTCAAGCTGATGCTGCTGCTCGAGTTCAGTGATGAGTTGCCTGCGCTGCCAGAGCGCTACGCCGGGCGGCTCGACCAGCTCGAGCGCGTCGACGAGTGCCAGACCCCGCTCTTCCTCATCGTCGAGGTCAGCGACGGCGACTCCCTCGAGGATCGCCCCGTCCACCTCTTCTTCGACGCGCCGCCGGAGGCTCCCACCACCCGCGGCTTCGCCGGCATCCTGCACGAAGGGCTCGACGGTCTGTCGGCCGCCGAGGTCCTGGGCGTCCCGGACGACGCGCCGATGCGCTTCGGCCTGGCCGAGGCCGTCTCGCCGCTGCGGATGCGCGGCATGGTGGCGATGCTGGGCCGGATCAAGCGTCAGGTCCGCACCAAAACGCTCTGACCCTCCGCCCCCGCGACCGACCACGACAATCCCACCCGGGCCCGATCCCGTAGGCCACCCGCCGCGCCCGACCACGACAATCCCACCCGGGCCCGATCCCGTAGGCGTACGCCGATCAGCTGGGAGCCGCGATGTCGTCCGGAAGGCTCGGGAAGTGCAGCCGCCACTCCTCCGACAGCGTCGGCACGTCGAGGCCACGCTCGCGCATCACGGTCGTGATCCGCTGCAACGTCCGCGCGGGCTGGTTGTAGATGTCCCGCGCCACGACGACGAGCAGTCGCCAGTCGTTGTCATCGATCCATTCGCGGCGTCCGAGGTCCCAACCCCACTGCTGCTCGGACTCGGCGTGCTGACGACCGTCGTACTCGATGATGAGTCGCACTTTCGGGTAGCTGAGATCAAAGCGCCAGATCACCACCCCGTTGGCGCCCAGGATCCGGTAGTTCACCTTCGGCTCCGGGAGACCGGCCAGGACGATGAGCATCCGCAGCCGCGACTCCATCGGCGAGTCGACGTCGCGACGGACCAGGCTCGCTGCTCGACGCGCCACGCGCCGCGAACGTCCGCGGTAGTCGGCTGCCGCTGCGATCAGGACCTGGGGAGTCACCCGTCCGGCCTTGACGAGTGAGTCTCCGAGCACGACCAGGTCAACCAGACCGAGCTCGTCGGACAGGTCGAGGAACGTCTGGGACGGAACGGTCACCGGCGTGCCCCTGAAGGTCGTGACGTCTTGTCCGAGTCTCGTCCGGTGCGCGCGAATCCCCCTCACCTGCACTCGATGACCGCGACAGGTGAGGTGGACGTGCCCGTCATCCGGCACGATGCCGCCCCAGATCCGAGCGGCCGTGTGATGCGATGCCACGGACCCGGAGCTGGCCAGCAAGAGCGCGGCCATGGCCAGCAGGCGTGGGGTGATCGTTGCCCGCGCGCTGACGTAGACCCCGCTGAAGAGCCTGCGATAGCGGGGTGAGCGCAGGTCCCACTCGGTGATGCCCTCGGGCAGGGCGCGCGGGCCACCAGGCGGCTGGACGACTCTGAACGGCTCGGGAAGCGAGGTCATGCCTCGATGGTGGCCTGACGCGGCCGAACCGCGAGCGCGTTATCCACAGGCCCGCCCGACCACGACAATCCCACCCGGGCCCGATCCCGAAGGCCACCAAGCCCGCCCGACCACGACAATCCCACCCGGGCCCGATCCCGGAGGCGGACCGATCAGCTGGGAGCGGTCAGTCCCCGACGCGGGTCCGGACCGAGTACAGCTCGGGGAAGAAGGTCAGGTCGAGCGCCCGGCGCAGGAAGTCGACCCCGCTGGAGCCGCCGGTGCCGGCCTTGTGCCCGATCGTGCGCTGGACGACCTGTAGGTGCCGGAAGCGCCACAACTGGAAGTTGTCCTCGATGTCGACCAGTTCCTCGCAGGTCTCATAGACGCCCCAGTGCTCGTGGGGTGCGGCATAGACCGCCGCGATCGTGTCGACCAGTCCCTCGTTGGCGCGGTAGGGCTCGCTCCAGTCCCGGTCGAGCAGCTCGGCGGGAATGTCGTAGCCGCGGCGGGACAGATAGGCCAGGAACTCGTCATAGAGGCTCGGCTCGTGCAGCAACTGGTCGAGCACCTCGTGACCCTTGGGGTCATGGGCAAAGACCTCGACCATGTCGGCGTTCTTGTTGCCGAGGAGGAACTCGACCTCGCGGTACTGCACCGACTGGAAGCCGGAGCTGGTCGCCAGGAAGGGCCTGATCTGGGCGTACTCACTGGGGGTCAGGGTGGCCAGCACGCTCCACTGGTCGGTCAGCGAGTGCTGGATGTGCTTGATCCGCGCCATCCGCTTGAGCGCGGGGGCGAGGTCATCCGCGCGCAGCAGGACGCGGGCCGAGCGCAGTTCGTGGATGAGCAGTTTGAGCCACAGCTCTGACGTCTGGTGCTGGATGATGAAGAGCAACTCATCATGCTGGGGCGGGTCGCTCATCGGCTCCTGAGCGGAGAGGAGCCGGTCCAGGCGCAGGTAGTCGCCGTAGGACATCCGCCGCGAGAAGTCCCGCTCGATGCCCTCCTCGAGGTCTCGTTTGCTCGTCACGTCCGCCCCGTCGTCCTGCGCTGAACCCATACTCGCGATCCTAGGCCTGCCCTCCCGACCCGTCATGAGATCAGTCGAGGGGCGCGATCCGCGCGAGGTGGCCGATGACTCCGGGCACCCACCCGATCTCCCCACGCATCCACCGGACCCCGATCAGGTTCTGCGGAACGATCACCGAGTCGGCGCGCGCCGAGACGAGCCCGAGATCGGTGCCGAAGACATCGGTCACGACCGCCCAGTCACGAGCGCTGTGCCGGGCCAGGTACTCCCCGATCGCGATCCCGAACGTCTCGACGATCATGTCCGGCCCCTCCGCGCCGGGATCGGCGGGATCGGTCAGGCTCCGCTGGCGGGCTGCGTCGAGCCCAGCCCCGATCGACTCGAGGTCATCGACGTCGACGCCCTGCTCCTCCACCCGTTGCAGCCCGGCCGTGATCCGGTCCCGCTCCACGTCGGTCAGCGCCGCCGCGACAGGCCGCCCCTCGAAGATTTCGAGCGGCATCGTCTCGCCGGTCCCCGAGCCCGCCGAAGCGGACGGAGCCGGGTCCTTGCTCTTGCGGGAGAACAGTCCCATGCGCCCAACGTAGCCGCCCGGATGAGAGCCGGCGAAGGCCACCACGCCAAGACGGCGGTATGCCGCTGAGCTGGCTCAGCGGCATACCGTCGTGTGGTGCTGGCTGGCTGTCAGTGCAGCGACGCGCTCGGCTGGTGGATGCGTCGGGTCACGCTCACATCAGCAAGGCCGGTGAGCAGCGTCACGGCGCCGACGATCCAGGCAGTGACCGCCATGGCCATCGTGACCGATGCGAAGCCCATGACCCACGGGGAGATGATGAACAGGACTCCCAGCAGGACCGTGAGTCCCTCGATCGCCATCATGTCGGGCCGGGCGAACTCGACCAGGGCCAGGACCGCGGTGATGACTCCCAGGACGACCAGTGTCCAGGTCGCGGTGGTCGTCGTGGTCGTCCAGACGGGCGACAGGAACGCGTAGATGCCAGCGATCAGCGGGATCGCATCCTGTGGATGCAGACTCTTCTTCATGATTGTCTTGACCACCTTTCGATGAGATGGTCCGTCGATCCTTTGGCGGACCTGACATAACTATTTTCCGCCTGTTTGCGCCGCTGGTCAATTCGCTCCGAGGCCGTGCCGGGTGGCCCCGCGCCGATGATTCAGCCCCAGTCGTGGCTAGTTGGCGAACACGTCCGGATCGGGTCCCGTCCGCTGGCCCCGTTCCAGACCGGCGATGGAGGCGAGGTCATCGGCATCGAGCGCGAAGTCGAACAGGTCGGCGTTCTGCGGGATCCGCGAGGTCGTCACCGACCGGGTGAGCACCACGTTGCCCAGTTGGATCTGCCAGCGCAGCGCCACCTGAGCGGGGGTCACCGAGTGCTTGGCCGCCACCTGGGTGATGACCGGGTCCTCGAGCAGGCCGGCGTGCACGGCGAGCGGGCTCCAGGCCTCGGTGACGATGCCGTGCTCGGCGTGGAAGGCGCGCAACTCCTCCTGCTGGAGGTAGGGCGACAGCTCGATCTGGTTGACCGAGGGCAGCATCCCCGTCTCGGCGTGGAGTCGCTCGAGGTGGGGCACCTGGAAGTTGCAGACGCCCACCGACCGGATGCGCCCGGACTGCTGCAGGTCGAGCATCGTGCGCCACGCGCCGACGTACTGGTCCCGGGCCGCGGCCGGCCAGTGCATCAGGTAGAGGTCCAGGACGTCGAGGCCGAGGCGCTCCATCGAGGCGTCGAAGGCAGCGGTCACGTCTTCGAAGTGGTCCGGCCAGATCTTCGTCGTGATGAAGATGTCCTCGCGAGCGATCCCGATGCGGTTGAGCGTCTCCCCCACCGCGGCCTCGTTGCCATACATCTCGGCGGTGTCGATGTGGCGGTAGCCGGTCTCGATGGCCGCGCCGAGCGCGGTGTCCACCCGCTCGTTGGGAACCTGCCAGAGACCGAAGCCGAGTTGGGGGATCAAGAGCCCGGGCTCCGAGGCGTGCCCGAGCCGGACCATCGGGACGGGAAGTGGGGAGGTCATGGCTACAACCTACTTCGCGACGACCGGGTGTGCTCGACCTCACGACACAACTGGACAGTAACCATCCGATCCGACCCGGATGGGCCGCAGTGCAGGCGCTAGAGTCCGGTCCATGGCATCCATCAGCAAAGTTCTGATCGCAAATCGTGGCGAGATCGCCGTGCGCGTCGCGCGCGCCTGCAAGGACAGCGGGATCGGGTCGGTCGCGGTCTACGCGGAGCCCGATCGGGATGCGCTGCACGTCAAGGTCGCCGACGAGGCCTACGCCTTGGGTGGCTCGACCCCCGGTGAGAGCTATCTCGTCCAGGAGCGCCTGCTCGAGATCGCCAAGGAATCCGGCGCCGACGCGGTCCACCCCGGCTACGGCTTCCTGGCCGAGAACGCCGGCTTCGCCCAAGCCGTCATCGACGCCGGGCTGATCTGGATCGGCCCCGGACCGGCCGCCATCGACACCCTGGGTGACAAGGTCAAGGCGCGCCACATCGCGACCAAGGCGAACGCGCCACTGGTGCCGGGCACCAACGACCCCGTGTCGGGGCCGGACGAGATCGTGGCCTTCGCCAAGGAGCACGGGCTACCGGTCGCCATCAAGGCGGCCTACGGCGGCGGGGGCCGCGGCCTCAAGGTGGCCCGGACCATCGAGGAGATCCCGGAACTGTTCGACTCGGCCGTGCGCGAGGCGGTGACCGCCTTCGGACGTGGTGAGTGCTTCGTCGAGCGCTTCCTCGACCAGCCGCGCCACGTCGAGACGCAGTGCATCGCCGACCAGCACGGCAACGTGGTCGTCGTGTCGACCCGCGACTGCTCCCTGCAGCGTCGCAACCAGAAGCTGGTCGAGGAGGCGCCCGCGCCCTTCCTCACCGAGGAGCAGCACACCGAGTTGGTCCGCGCGAGCAAGGCGATCCTCAAGGAAGCCGGCTACGTCAACGCCGGGACGTGTGAGTTTCTCATCGCCCCCGATGGGGTCATCTCCTTCCTCGAGGTCAACACGCGCCTGCAGGTCGAGCACCCGGTGACCGAGGAGGTCACCGGGATCGACCTGGTCCGGGAGCAGTTCCGGGTGGCCAACGGCGAGGTGCTCTCCTTCGCCGACCCGGTACCGCACGCCCACGCCATCGAGTTCCGGATCAACGGTGAAGATGCCGGCCGCAACTTCATGCCCGCGCCGGGAACGGTCTCCGTCTTCCGCCCGCCGTCGGGCCCCGGCGTGCGACTCGACTCCGGTGTCCTCGAGGGCGACGTCATCGGCGGCGCCTTCGACTCGTTGCTGGCCAAGCTCATCGTCACCGGGCGCACGAGGCAGGAAGCCATCGAGCGCGCCCGCCGGGCCCTGGCCGAGTTCGAGATCGACGGCATGCCCACCGTGCTGCCCTTCCACCGCGCGGTCGTCGCCGACCCGGCGTTTGCCCCGGCCGACCCGGAGGAGAAGTTCGGGATCTACACGACGTGGATCGAGACCGGCTTCAACAACACCATCGAGCCCTACGCCGGAGTCGTCGCCGACGCTCCCGAGGCCGAGGAGCGTCAGAAACTGGTCGTCGAGGTCGGCGGCAAGCGGCTGGAAGTCTCCCTGCCCGGTGGCCTGTCACTGGGCGGCGGATCCAACGGGTCGACCCGCAAGAAGGCGCCGAGGCGCGCCTCGGGCAGCAAGGCCGGGGCGGCCGCCTCGGGCGACGCCCTCACCGCACCCATGCAGGGCACCATCGTCAAGATCGCGGTCGAGGAGGGTGCTGCGGTGTCCGCCGGCGACCTCGTCATCGTCCTGGAGGCCATGAAGATGGAGCAGCCGATCACTGCTCACCGGGACGGCATCGTGACCGGTTTGACCGCAACGGTCGGAGAGACCGTGACGTCGGGCACCGTGCTCGCCGAGATCAAGGACGCCGACGCCTGAGCGAGTCCCTCGCAGCACGATGAAGGGGCGGCCCGGATCGGGCCGCCCCTTCGTCATCCGTGTCTGGGTCATCCTTGTCGTCCGTGTATCGGATCAGCTGTGTCGAGGATCAGCTGTGTCGAGGATCAGCTGATCGCTGGTCCGTCACCCAGGACGATGTCATCGTCGTCGTCCTGGCCCGGTGGCGGCAGCTCCGGCTCGCGAGGCGTGGCACCAGCGTCACCCGGGCTGCTCGGTCCTTCGGGTTCCGACGGCTCGGCCGGGGCGTCCGGCGCTGACGGCTCACTCGGCGGCACGGGAGGAGCCGGCTCGCTCGGGGCGTCCGGCGCCGATGGCTCACTCGGCGGCACGGGAGGAGCCGGCTCGCTCGGGGCGTCCGGCGCCGATGGCTCACTCGGCGGCACGGGCGGGCCGGTCGGCGTAGCCGGCGGTTGCGTCGCCTCGTCGGCGTCCGGCGGGAGACCCAGCTGCTGCTGCAGCGCGTCGCCCCCCTTCTCGAGGTGGTCGGCGTACTTGCCGCCGGTCTTCTCGTTGATCAGGCCCTCGACCTTGTCGATGCCCTCTTGGGCCTGCCCGGGGTGGCCCTTGATGAAGTCCTTGGCCTTGTCCATCCAGTTGCTCACTGAAAATCCTCCCTGATCCTGATCACGGTGCCGACGCACGTCGGCTGAAGCCCCTGACTCACATCGCCACGTCAGGACCCCCGACGTTACGCCTCTGGCAGACTAAAGCGGTGCTTGCGACCCTGCTGACTGAGACCGGCCCCAAGCAGAGCTTCTCCTGGTCCGGTCTGGTCATCCAAGCAGAGCTTCTCCTGGTCCGGTCTGGTCATCGTCCTGATCGTGTTCGCCGTGCTCTTTCCACTCCAGGCCCGGCTGCGCAAAAAGATCTCCGAGGCGCGACGGCAGCGCTGGGCCGAGCTGGAGGCCCAGCAGCAGACCAAGCAGGCCGGTCACACCGAGACCGGACGTCCGGACAGGCCCCCGACGGACGACCAACCCTCCGTGGACCACGAGCCCCCGTTGGACGAGGAAGCACCACCGGACGATGGGTCACCCTCGTAGCGACCGGGGTCTCCCGCGTCGACGACGGCATACCCGGTCTGTTGAGCGACCCGCGCCGATCAGTCCGGCTGGCGCAACTCAGTCCGGCTGGTGCAACTGACGGGCCGCCTCGGCGATGGACCCGGACAGCGACGGATACACGGTGATCGTGCTCGCGACCTGGATCAGCTCCGACGCCTTGGGCGCGACGATCACTCCGCCGAGGAGCACGCCGGTTCCCTTGCGGCAGAAGAGCTTGACGAAGCCATCGGTGATGCCCTGCATCTTGGCGCGCGGGTTGCGCCCGAGCGGGAGTTGGACCACCTCGATGTCGGCTGACTCGTCGGCGGCCCGCTGGCTGATGCCGACCGTGGCGATCTCGGGGTCGGTGAAGATGGTGGCCGCGATACCGCGGGTGTTGAGCGGAGCCACCGCGTCCCCCAGCGCGTGCCACATCGCGATCCGGCCCTGCATCGCGGCGACGGACGCGAGGGGAAGCACTCCGGTGCAGTCCCCCGCGGCATAGACGCCGGGGACCGACGTGCGCGAGACCCGGTCGACCTGGATGTGCCCTGACTCGGACACCTCGACGCCGACCGTCTCGAGGCCGAGGTCGCGGGTGTTGGGGATCGAGCCGACCGCGAGCAACGCGTGGGTGCCCTCGACGGTGCGTCCGTCCTCGAGGGTGACGCTGACCCCGGTCGCGGTGCGGTCGACACCCGCGGCCCGCGAGCGGCTCAGGACCTCCATCCCCCGCTTGGTGAAGACGTCCTCGATGACGGTGGCGGCATCGGCGTCCTCCCCGGGGAGCACCCGATCGCGCGACGAGACGAGCACGACCTCGGACCCCAGCCCGAGGAAGGCCTGCGCCAGCTCGGCCCCGGTCACCCCGGAGCCGATCACCACCATCCGCTCCGGCAAGGACCCCAGCGTGTAGATCTGCTGCCACGTGAGGATCCGCTCCCCGTCGGGACGCGCGGACGGCATCACCCTCGGGGTGGCGCCAGTCGCGATGAGGACGACGTCAGCACGCAGGTCCTCGGTCTCCCCGTCAGCCAGGGTGGCTCGCACGAGACCCCGATTGACGATCTCGCCAGACCCCTCGATGACCCGGACACCGACCTGCTCGAGGCTGGCGCGGATGTCATTGCTCTGCGCCCCCGCGAGCGCCAGGACCCGTTCGTTGACCGTGTGCGCCTCGGCGACGGCATCGGCGACCTCGTCCCCCTCGGCATCCTCGAGCCGGACCCCGAGACGCTCCGCGGTGTGGAAGTCGGACATGTAGTCGGCGGTCGCGATGAGGGCCTTGCTCGGCACACAGTCGGTCAGCACCGCAGCGCCACCGACCCCGTCACGCTCCACGACGGCCACCCCCGCGCCGAGCTGGGCGGCCACGAGGGCAGCCTCATAGCCACCCGGGCCCCCGCCGATGATGACGACGGACGTTTCTCGTGTGATCACGGCCCCATCCAACCACTGCCCCTGCCGTATGCCGCCGAGCCGGCTCCCACTCCCTCCGCGCCACCGCGCCCACGGGGCCACTCGACACAGGGGCCACTCGACACAGGGGCCACTCGACACAGGGGCCACTCGACACAGGGGCCACTCGACACAGGGGGCGGACTCACGCCGTTCTTCCATCGGCCCCACCCTGTCCGTGGTTACACTCCGAATCACCACAGATCACGTCGAACAAGGAGTTCAAGTGCGTGCTTTCTCTCGCGTCGGCGTCGCCGGCGTCGCGGTCCTGACCGCGGTCGGAATTGCGGCGTGTAGTCCACCCGCCAAGACCGACACCACCCCCGCCCCCGGGGCCAGTGGAGGTGGCACCGCGGCGTCGGCTGCGACGGCGACGTCGGCAGCGGACCTCGGTGGCATGGCGGGCCTGGAGGCCGCGGCCAAGAAGGAGGGCCAGCTCAACGTCATCGCGCTGCCGCCCGACTGGGCCAACTACGGCGCCATCATCAAGGCCTTCGAGGACAAGTACTCCATCAAGGTCAACAGCGCGCAGCCCGACGCCTCGAGCGCCGATGAGATCACTGCGGCCAAGAACCTCAAGGGGCAGAGCGGAGCCCCGGACGTGTTCGACCTCGGCGGCGCCGTGGCGTCGGCGAGCACGGACATGTTCGCGCCCTACAAGAGCACGGAGTTCGCGACGATCCCCGACGCCCTCAAGGACGCCAACGGCACGTGGGTCAACGACTACGGCGGCTACATGTCGATCGGCTACGACTCCTCCAAGGTGCCGGCGATCACGTCCCTGCAGGACCTGCTCGGGCCGGAGTTCAAGGGCAAGGTCGCCCTCAACGGTGACCCGACCCAGGCCGGCGCGGCCTTCAACGGCGTGGTCATGGCGGCCCTCGGCAACGGCGGCTCGGCCGATGACATCGCCAAGGGCGTGGAGTTCTTCGGCAAGCTCAAGGCGGCCGGCAACTTCCTGCCCGTCGACCCGACCCCAGCCACGGTCGAGTCCGGCCAGACGCCGGTCGTCATCGACTGGGACTACCTCAACGTCGCGCAGGGCGTCAAGCTCAAGGGCAAGATGGACTGGAAGACTGTCGTGCCCAAGGGCGCCGTCGTCGGTAGCTACTACGTCCAGGCCATCAACAAGGATGCGCCCCACCCGGCGGCCGCTCGCCTGTGGCAGGAGTTCCTCTACTCCGACGCAGGTCAGAACCTGTGGCTGCAGGGCGGTGCCCGTCCGGTCCGTGCAGATGACATGGTCAAGGCCGGCACGATCGACAAGGCGGCCTTCGAGGCGCTCCCGGCGGTCGATGGCACTCCGGTCTTCCTGACCTCGGCGCAGTCCGATGCCGCCAAGACGTACCTGACTGCCAACTGGGCCAAGACTGTTGGCTGACCCATCCCGGACGGTGGCGCCCGCGCGTATCTCACGCGTGGGCGCCCCGCTGGGGCTCGCCCCGTTCTTCCTCTACACCGGCGTCTTCCTGCTCGTTCCGACGGGCCTGGTCGTCGTCAAGGCCTTCCTCACCACCAGCGGGACGCCGACCCTGTCCAACCTGGCCGCCCTGGGTGAGCCGCAGATCCAGTCGGCCCTGACCCACTCCCTGGCCCTGTCCGCGGTGACCGCCGTGGTCGGGGCCACCTTCGGGGCCCTGCTGTGTTATGCCGTCGCCTCCAGCCGCGAGGACGGGCTGCTGCGCCGGGTCGTGACCGCCGCGAGCGGGGTGCTCTCGCAGCTCGGCGGCGTCACCCTGGCCTTCGCCTTCATCGCCACGCTCGGCTTCAACGGCTTCGTGACGATCTTCCTGCAGAACTACGGGATCGATCTCGCCGGCAGCATCTGGCTGTACGAGTGGAACAAGGGCCTCATGCTCATCTACCTCTACTTCCAGATCCCCCTCATGGTGATCGTCTTCCTCCCCGCAGTCGAAGGCCTCCGCCCCCAGTGGCGTGAGGCGACGGAGACGCTGGGCGGATCAGCATGGGAATACTGGCGATTCGTCGGCGCACCCATCCTCGCCCCCGCGTTCATCGGCTCGATGCTGCTGCTGTTCACCAACGCCTTCAGCGCCTACGCGACAGCGGCGGCCCTGATCTCGCAGGGCTCGCCGATCCTCCCGCTCAAGATCGGTTCCGCGCTCAGCTCAGAGGTCATCCTCGGCCAGGAGAACGTCGCCACCGCGATGGCCTTCGCCATGGTCGTGGTCGTCGCGATCGTGATGACCATCTACGCCCTCATCGACCGACGCGCCTCCAGGTGGCTGGTCCGATGAGCGCCATCCCCCAGCCCCGCACGACCGCCGGCAAGATCACCCGCGGCCTGCTGCTCCTGGTCTTCGCGGTCTTCTTCGCCCTGCCCCTCATCGCCATGCTCGACTTCACGACGCGGCTGCCCAACGGCACCCGGACCGGCGCCGTCTGGGCCCAGTTCATCGACCTGGGCGACATGAACACCAACTACCCCGAGCTGATCCCCGGCGTCATCACCTCGCTGCTGCTGACCATCACGACGGTCGGGATCATGCTCGCGCTGCTCGTGCCGACGATGGTGTGGGTGCGTCTGCGGGTCCCCGGTGTGCGCAAGCTCGTGGAGTTCATCTGTCTGCTGCCCCTCACGGTCCCGGCCATCGTGCTCGTCGTCGGGCTGGCCCCCATCTACGCGTGGGTGACCTACTTCTTCGGCGAGTCGGCCGTGCTGCTCTGCTTCGCCTACGTCGTCCTCGTCCTGCCCTACAGCTATCGGGCCCTCGACTCCGGACTCCGGGCGATCGACGTGACGACGCTGTCGGAGGCGGCCCGCTCCCTCGGTGCCAGTTGGTTCACCGTCATCATCCGCGTCATCCTGCCCAACCTGCGCAGCGCCGTCCTGTCCGCCTCCTTCCTCGCGGTCGCCGTCGTCCTGGGTGAATTCACCATCGCGTCCCTGCTGAGCCGCAACAACATCCAGACGACGATCAACTTCATCGGCAAGCGCGACGCCCAGATGGCCGTGGCCGTCTCCTTCGCCTTCCTGGCGCTGGCCTTCATCCTGCTCTTCGGCCTGTCCTTCGTCGGCCGGAGCCGGCGCGGCGGACAGGTCGCCACGGGAGGCCTCGCCCCCACCATCACGGAGGACCCCTCATGACCACCACGACGACCGCACGGTCGACCTCGGCGTCACGCGGCGGGTCCGCGGTCGGGCTGACCGACCTGCACCGTCACTACGGACCGGTCCGGGCGCTTGACGGCCTCACCATCGAGCTGAGCCCCGGCGAGCTGGTCGCCCTGCTCGGACCGTCCGGGTGCGGCAAGACGACCGCGCTGCGCATCGTCGCCGGCCTCGAGCAGGCCACGAGCGGATCGGTCCGGATCGCCGGGACCGACGTGAGCGGCACCCCGACCAACAAGCGGGACATCGGGATGGTGTTCCAGGCCTACAGCCTCTTCCCGCACATGACCGCCCGCCGCAACGTCGAGTTCGGCATGCGGATGCGCGGCAAGGCCAACCCCAAGCGAGCCGGGGAGATGCTCGAGCTCGTGGGGCTGTCCACCGAGTCCGACCGCTACCCGCACCAGATGTCGGGAGGCCAGCAGCAGCGGGTGGCGCTGGCCCGTGCACTGGCCGTCGAACCCGCCGTCCTGCTCCTCGATGAGCCGCTCTCGGCGCTCGATGCCAAGGTCCGGGTCCAGTTGCGCGACGAGATCCGCCGCATCCAGCTCGACCTCGGCACGACGACCCTCTTCGTCACCCACGACCAGGAGGAGGCCCTGGCCATCGCCGACCGGGTCGGGGTGATGCGGGCCGGGCAGCTCGAGCAACTCGACACGCCGACCGACCTCTACCTCAAGCCCACGTCCGGCTTCGTCGCCGACTTCGTGGGCACCGTGAACCGGATCGGAGCGCAGGTGCACGATGGCCGGGCGCTCATGCTCGGGGCCGAAGCGCCGATCCTGCCGGGGTCGATCACCAGCGGCCCGGGCGTGGCCCTGGTCCGCCCCGAGCATCTCACCCTCGTGGCCGCCGACGACGGCAACGGCCGGGTCATCCTGTCGACCTTCCTCGGCGCCACCGGCCGCACCCGGGTCACCCTCGGCACCGGGGAGACCGTCAACGCGCTGGTCCCCAGCCACCTGGTGGAGCAGCTCTCGCCGGGCACCCACGTCCGGGTCACGTTGCGCGACGCCGCGTTGCTCGTCGTGCCGACGCCCTGACACCAGCTCGGCTCGCTAGAGTCCTAGCGTGACCTCACCTCTCGACCTCAACGATCCTGCGACCGACCCGATCGACGTCGCCGAGGCCGCCGCTCGCATCATCGCCGAGCGGACCGGCGCCGCGCACCACGACGTCGCCCTCGTGCTCGGCTCCGGCTGGGGCCAGGCCGCTGAGCTGATCGGCGAGACCCTCGCGACGGTGGACCAGGCCGACCTGCCGGGCTTCCATGCGGCCGCCGTCGCCGGACACTCGGGGAGCCTGCGCTCGATCGCGATCGGCGACACGGGACGTCGAGCGCTCGTCTTCGGCACCCGGGCTCACTACTACGAGGGGCGTGGCGTGCGGGCGGTCGTGCACGGCGTCCGCACCGCCAAGGCCGTGGGCGCCCGCACCATCGTGCTGACCAACGGCTGCGGTGGCCTCAACCCGGCGTGGTCCCCCGGCACCCCGGTCCTGATCCGCGACCACCTCAACCTCACCGCTCGCTCCCCCATCGAGGGCGCCAACTTCGTCGATCTCACCGACCTCTACACCCCCCGGCTGCGCGCCCTGGCGCGCGAGGTGGACCCGAGCCTCGACGAGGGCGTCTACGTCCAGTTCCCCGGGCCGCACTACGAGACACCCGCCGAGGTCCGGATGGCCAAGATCCTGGGTGGCGACCTGGTCGGCATGTCGACGACCCTGGAGGCCATCGCGGCCCGCCAGAGCGGCCTCGACGTCCTCGGCATCTCACTCGTCACCAACCTCGCCGCCGGCATCTCCGACCAGCCCCTCAGCCACCGCGAGGTCCTCGAGGCGGGTCAGGCCGCCGCCGAACGCTGCGGGCGCCTCCTCGCCGACGTCGTCGGGAGGATTTCATGACCACCGTCGAGACCCCACCGCTCCCGTATGCCGCTGAGCGGGCTTGGCGCGATGACGACCCGGACGCGACGACGCGGCGTGAGTTGTCCGACCTGATCGACCGGGCGCAGTCCGGGGACGCGGCCGCCAGCGAGGACCTCGCCGACCGCTTCTCGGGGATGCTCGAGTTCGGCACCGCCGGTCTGCGGGGCGCGCTCGGAGCCGGCCCCAACCGGATGAACCGCAGTGTCGTCATCCGCGCGGCCGCCGGGCTGGTCGCCTTCCTCCAGGCCGAGGGTGGCGCCGGCGCCAGCCCACTGGTCGTCATCGGGTTCGACGCCCGCTACAACTCGGACGTCTTTGCCCGGGACACCGCGGCCGTCGTCGTCGGGGCCGGCGGGCGGGCGCTGCTGTTGCCCCAGCCGTTGCCGACGCCGGTGCTCGCCTACGCGATCCGGCACATCGGTGCGGACGCCGGTGTCATGGTGACCGCGAGCCACAACCCACCCCAGGACAACGGCTACAAGGTCTACCTCGGCGACGGCAGCCAGATCGTGCCGCCCGCGGATGCCCAGATCGCCGCCCACATCTCCCGGGTGACGCAGGTGGCCTCGGTGCCGCTCGCCGCCGACGGGTGGGAGACGGCGGACGGCGCGCTCTGGGACGACTACATCTCCGATGCGGTCGCCGTCCTCGACCCGGCCTCGCCGCGCGACCTCTCGGTGGTGCACACGAGCCTGCACGGAGTCGGTCACCGGACCGTTCACGACGCCTTCGAGCGGGCCGGCTTCCCGGCCCCGGATCCCGTTGGCGCCCAAGCGATCCCGGACCCCGACTTCCGGGTGCGACATCGTCATCGCCAACGACCCCGACGCCGACCGGTGCGCGGCCGCCGTGCTCGACCCGGCCATCGGGGACTGGCGGATGCTGCGCGGGGACGAGCTCGGTGCCCTGCTCGGGGCCCACCTCGTCGCTCGCGGGGTCCAGGCCCGCGACGTCTTCGCCAACTCGATCGTCTCCTCACGGATGCTCGCCGCGATCGCCCGCGCCGCCGGGATCCGCCACGAGGAGACGCTCACCGGCTTCAAGTGGATCTCGAGGGTCCCCGGACTGCGCTACGGCTACGAGGAGGCACTCGGCTACTGCGTCGCCCCGACGTCGGTGCGGGACAAGGACGGTATCAGCGCGGCCCTGTTGCTGGCCGAGCTCGCGGCCGGCCTCAAGGCGAAGGGCCGCAACCTCACCGATCTGCTCGATGACCTCGCGGTCGCCCACGGGGTGCACGCGACCGACTCCTTCTCGGTGCGGGTGGCCGACCTGTCCCAGATCGGCGACCTCATGGGGCGGCTGCGCGACACCCCGCCGCACACGGTGGCCGGCGGGTTCCTCACCGACGGCTCACGGATCATCGTGCGCCCGAGTGGGACCGAGCCCAAGGTGAAGATCTACCTCGAGGTCGTCCAACCCGTGGCCACGGACGAGCGGTTGCCCGCTGAGCGGCATACGGCCGATGCTCGGTTGGCGGCGATCCGTGCGGACTTCGAGGAGCTCACCCGCCTCGACTGACCCACGGCCGGCACGTGGGCCAGCGGTCAGAGGAGGAAGACCGCGAAGACCCAGAAGGCCAGTCCGGCGAGCAGCAGCCCCACGGAGTCGGGATCCCACGTGCGGGCCAGGACCCTCGGGGTGCGACCGTCCTTCCGGCGCTGGTCCTCCGCGCGGCGCGCTTCGACCTCGGCGGCGACGACCTGCGCCGTGATCTTGGCGGGGGTCGGGGTCTCCTTGGTGTGCTGGGCCATC
>CAJDTW010000059.1_pt1 | contig 20293 bp, 16 predicted proteins | sample 7389911 | NCBI WGS metagenome assembly CAJDTW01 (sample SAMEA7055652, study PRJEB34461) | soil metagenome | biome: terrestrial ecosystem; feature: Peninsula; material: soil | place: Antarctica | collected 2016 | reverse complement strand
TGGGGTCCGTTCCCGGACTACCTGGACGGGGAGGCCTTCACCTACGTGTTCACCGACATCCGTGGCTTCGGCGAGCGCCAGGACGAGGCGGGGGACCAGTCCCTCGCTGAGTCGGCAGGCGACATCATCGCCCTCGCAGACGAACTCGGCGTCGACCGCTTCACGGTCATTGGCCACTCGATGGGAGGGGCCGTCGTGCAGAAGGTCCTCGCGCTCGCGCCGGACCGCGTCCAGGCGCTCGTCGGGATCTCGCCGGTCGGGTCGGTGCCCACCCCCTTCGACGACGCCGGCCATGACCTCTTCTGGGGCGCCGCGAAGTCGCGTGACAACCGCTACGGGATCGTCGACTTCACCACCGGCAACCGCAACAGCTCGGTCTGGGTCAACCAGATCGTCGACTTCTCGCTCCAGCAGTCGACGGTCGAGGCCTTCGGCAACGTCCTGGAGGCCTGGGCCAACGCGGACTTCGCCGACGAGGTCCGCGGCAGCGAGGTGCCGGTCCAGGCCCCGGTGAATCTCGCGACGGTCGTCGAGGCGTTCCTCAAGCGCGCCCTGGGCTGACCCGTGGGCCCGGAGCGTGTCGAGGGCATGGCGCAGGTCGAGAGCATGGCGCAGGTCGGGGGGCTGGAGCAGGCCACGGCGCTGCTGCACGATCCCTCGACCTACGTCGACGGCGTTCCCTACCCCGTGCTGGCCGGCCTGCGCCGCGAGCACGGGGTCGTGTGGGTCGGCGAGCCCGAGCAGGTGGGGTGGCCGGAGGGCCCCGGCTACTGGCTCGTGTTGCGGCACGCGGACGTGACGCGGGTGCTGCGGGACCCGGGGACCTTCTCCTCCGCTCTCGGCGGCACCCAGATCCGGGATCCGGCGACCCCTGCCGATCTGGCCTTCGTCCAGCGGATGATGCTCAACATGGACCCGCCCGAACATTCGCGGCTCCGTCGGATGCTCGCGAAATCCTTTACCCCACGGGCGATCTCGCGACTCGAGTCCCAGATCGAGGGCCACGCCCACGACATCGTGGACCGGATGCTCGCTGGGCCGCCCGAGTGCGACTTCGCCAAGGACGTCGCGGCAGACCTGCCCCTGCTGGCGCTCGCCGACATCCTCGGGGTGCCCGCTCAGGACCGGTGGCTGATGTTCGACTGGTCCAACCGGGTGATCGGCTGGCAGGACCCTGACTATGCGTCGAGCGCCTCCTTCTCGGGGGAGGGCGGGACCGAGTTGGCGGCGGCTGCAGTGGCGCTGCGCCCCGCTCCGGGGCCGGGCGGGCGGATGCCCGATCCGCGCAGTCGGGCGGGGATGCCGGACCTCTATTCGTATGCCGCTCACCTCGGTGAGCGCAAGCGTGCCGTCCCGGGAGACGACGTCATGTCGATCCTCATGGCGCAGCGTGACGATGCGGCGGCCAGCGGTGGTGGTGATGGGCACGTGACGATCGAGGAGTTCGAGAACCTCTTCTGGCTCTTCGCCGTGGCCGGCAACGAAACGCTGCGCAACGGGATCCCGGGCGGGATGATCGCGCTGCTGCAGCATCCGGAGGCGCAACGGGCGCTGCGAGCCGACCCCTCGCTCCTCCCCGGTGCGATCGAGGAGATGCTCCGCTGGTGGACGCCGGTGATGCTCTTCCGACGGACCGCGACGATCGCGACCGAGGTTGCCGGCCAGTCGGTCCGGGCCGGCGACAAGGTGGTCGTCTCGTTTGCAGCGGCGAACCGGGACGAGGCGGTGTTCGCCGATCCGGACACGTTCGACATCGCCCGGGACGCTCGAGCGCACCTGTCGTTCGGCTACGGCCCGCACTTCTGCCTCGGCTCCCACCTCGCGCGGGTCCAGATGCGAGCGCTCTTTGCCGAGGTGCTGAGCCGGACGTCCTGGATCGAGGCGGTCGGGGACCCGGCCTATCTGCGCTCCAACTTCCAGCGCGGCGTCAAACGGCTGCCGATCCGCTGGACCGACTGAGGAGGACCCGAATGCCAGAGCTATTCATCGGCGGTGCCTGGCTGGAGGCATCCGACGGCGCCACGCGAGAGATCCATTGCCCGGCTGACGGCAGCCTCGTCGGGACGGTGTCCGAGGCCACGGCGACCGACGCGACGGCCGCCGTGCGCGCCGCACGCGCGGCGTTCGACTACGGCCCGTGGCCGAGCACGCCGGCCCCGGAGCGGGCCGCCCTGCTGCACCGGCTGGCCGACCGGCTGGCCGAGGAGCGCGAGGAGGTCGCCCGCCTCGAGTCGCTGGACACCGGTAAGCGGCTCGTCGAGGCCCGCATGGACATGGACGACGTGATCGGGGTCTTCCGCTACTACGCCGGTCTCGCTGACGGCGAGGCAGGCCGGGTCATCGACACCGGTCAGCCCGACATCGTCAGTCGGGTGGTGCATGAGCCGATCGGAGTGTGCGCGCTGATCACCCCGTGGAACTTCCCGCTGCTGCAGACCTCCTGGAAGGTTGCACCCGCACTCGCGGCCGCGAACTGCTTCGTTCTCAAGCCCAGCGAGATCACCCCGCACACCGCCATCTGGCTCATCCGCACCCTCGAGGAGCTGGGCCTGCCCGACGGCGTGGCCAACCTCGTGCTCGGCGTCGGCGACCGGGTGGGCGCGGCGCTCACCGAGGCCCCCGAGGTCGACTTCGTCTCCTTCACCGGCGGTCTGGCCACCGGGCGCGCCATCATGGCGTCGGCGGCCGGCACCGTGAAGAAGGTCGCTCTCGAGCTCGGCGGCAAGAACCCCAACATCGTCTTCGCCGACGCCGACCTCGACACGGCCCTCGACATGGCCGGCACCGCGATCTTCCTCGACTCCGGTCAGGTGTGCTCCGCCGGCGCACGCCTCATCGTCGAGGAGTCCATCCACGACGAGTTCGTCGCCGAGCTGGTGCGCCGCACCCGGCGCATCCGCCTCGGTGGACCCTTCGACGACGACGCACAGACCGGGCCACTCATCAGCGCGGCCCACCGCGAGAAGGTCGAGACCTACGTCGCGGCCGGGATCGCCGAGGGCGCGACGCTCCTGGTCGGTGGGACCCGCCCGGAGGGCGAGCAGTACGGCGGCGGCTTCTACTACCTCCCCACGATCCTGGACGGCTGCACGTCGGACATGACGTGCGTGCAGGAGGAGTCCTTCGGCCCCGTCCTCACCGTGGAGACCTTCTCCGGCGAGGACCGCGATGGCGCCGAGGCCGCCGCCGTGGCGCTGGCCAACGACACGATCTACGGGCTGGCCGGTGCCGTGTGGACGCAGGACGCGGGCCGCGCCGAGCGCGTCGCCGCCCGGCTGCGGCACGGCACCGTCTGGATCAACGACTACCACCCCTACGTCCCGCAGGCGGAGTGGGGCGGGTTCAAGCAGAGCGGCGTCGGCCGCGAGCTCGGCCTCGCCGGGCTCGCCGAGTACCGCGAGGCGAAGCACATCTGGCACAACACGAGGCCGGCGCCCCAACACTGGTTCGGGGCTCCGGACGGAGAGAAACCATGAGCCGTTATGACGTCGTCATCGTCGGAGGCGGCTCGGCCGGCAGCGTGCTCGCCAACCGTCTGAGCGCCGACCCCAACACCAGCGTGATCGGCAGCAGGTTCTACGACTGGCGCTACGAGTCCGAGCCGGAGCCCTACATGAACGGGCGCCGCATCTACCACGCCCGCGGCAAGGTGCTCGGTGGCTCCTCGAGCATCAACGGCATGATCTTCCAGCGGGGCAACCCCCTGGACTACCAGCGCTGGGCCTCGGACCAGGGCATGGCTGCCTGGGACTACGCGCACTGCCTGCCCTACTTCAAGCGCATGGAGACCTGCCTCGCCGGCGCGGACCTGTGGCGGGGCGGCTCCGGCCCCCTCGTCCTGGAGCGCGGACCTGCCAAGACGCCGCTGTTCGGCGCGTTCTTCGAGGCCGTGCAGCAGGCCGGCTACCCGCTGACCGACGACGTCAACGGCTACCGCCAGGAGGGCTTCGCGGCCTTTGACCGCAACGTGCACCGCGGTCGGCGCCTCAGCGCGTCCCGCGCCTACCTGCACCCCGTCATGGGCCGCAAGAACCTCACCGTGCACACGCTGAGCCACGTCACCGGCCTCCAGCTGCAGGGCAACCGGGTCACCGGCGTCGACTACCAGCGCGCCGGTCGCTTCGCGCGCCGCGTGCAGGCCGGCGAGGTCATCCTGTGCGGCGGCGCGATCAACACGCCGCAGATCCTGCAGCTCGCCGGCATCGGCAACGCCGCAGAGCTCGAGGCGCTCGGCATCCCCAGTGTCATCGACCTGCCGGGCGTGGGGGAGAACCTCCAGGACCACCTCGAGGTCTACATCCAGCACGCCTCCAAGCAGCCGGTCTCCATCGCGCCGTGGCTCAAGCACCGCCACAAGCCGCGCATCGGGGCGGAGTGGCTGTTCCTGCGCCGAGGCGTGGGTGCGTCCAACCACTTCGAGGCCGGTGGCTTCGTCCGCTCCAACGACGAGGTCGAGTACCCCAACCAGATGTTCCACTTCCTGCCCATCGCGATCCGCTACGACGGCTCGAAGCCGGCTGCTGAGCACGGCTACCAGGTGCACATCGGGCCCATGTACTCCGACGTGCGCGGCAGTGTGAAGATCACGTCCAAGGACCCGTTCACGCACCCGGCCCTGCGGTTCAACTACCTCTCCACCGAGAACGACCGGCGGGAGTGGGTCGAGATGGTCCGGGCCGCACGCAGCATCCTCGGTCAGCCGGCATTCGCGGCGTTCAGCGACGGTGAGATCTCGCCCGGGCCGGGCGTGCGGACCGACCAGGAGATCCTCGACTGGGTCGCCCAGGACGGCGAGACCGCTCTGCACCCGTCGTGCACCGCCAAGATGGGCACCGACGAGCCACTGAGGGGCTGCGGGTCGTCGATGCCTCCGTCATGCCCTACGTGACCAACGGCAACATCTACGCGCCGGTGATGATGCTGGCCGAGAAGGCCGCCGATCTGATCGCCGGTCACGATCCGCTGGCACCGCTCGACGCGCCCTTCTACCGCGACGGCGCCGACATGCCGCTCTACCCGGAGGGCGACCCCCGCAACAACGCCCTCCCGGGGACCGTGCGCGCGAACCCGGGAGCACCGGCCTGAGCGGGTCGGACGCGCAACGCAGGGACGGGGTCAGGACCGGGCGCTTGACCACCTGGACGTGGATGCGTGTCCCTCCTGGGAGCGGGACGCCGTGGGGGTCGGCGTGCTCTGTTCCGGCATGGGCATGGGCATGGGGATCGGCATCAGCGCTCGGGCTTCGTCGATGGCGGAGCGCAGCAGGTCGACCAGCCGGGCATCGGTGTCCGGCACGCACGCGTGAGCGATCCCCGAAATGGCCAGAGACGTCACGGTGGTGGCCGCGCTCGCCTTGATCGGGCCCGGCTTGACCCCGGACCCGCGGATGAAACGGCGGGCCCACTGCTCGGAGGCGGGGACGCTGGACAGGGCTTCCCGCGACTCTCGCGACAAGTGGTTCAGCGGTCGGCCCTCGATCGTGGCGAGGGTCCGCTCGGTCGTCAGGACCGCGAGCGCCATGACGTGCTGGATCTCGTGAGCTGCCACCGGGAGCGCAGCCAAGGCAGCCGCCCTGACGAGGACGGGGACCACTCGCGGATCACTGGGGTTGAGCCCGACGACCTCGGGGATCAGCTCGGGGAGTTGCTGACGGGCGTCGTCGTCGATGGCGTCGTTGATGCAGCGAGCGATCGAGGCGAGCAGGGGATGAGTGCATTTGGGATGGTCGCTCCACCGCTCACCGGCGAGGTAGGAGGCCATCTCCATGAAGCAGGCCCCCTTGCGCGGGTTGCGGTGGCTTCCACGCGCGAGAATCGGCACCCCGTCGGGGATGGCAGGTTCGCTCCGTCTGAACATGATGAACTCCCTGAGTCCGGCTGCTCGTTCCTGCTCCCAGCATGCCCCCGAACCCCCGTCTTTGGCCAGACCCCAGCGTCATCTACACCGCCGGGGGTCTGGAGCCAGGCTCAGCCGTGGGTCGGCGGACCCTCAGGCACCTCCGCGGGGGTGGCCGGCGCGATGCGGTGCAGGAGTGGGCCGATGATGTCCATCGGCAGCGGGAAGACGACCGTCGAGTTCTGGTCGGCACCGAGCTCGAGCAGCGTCTGGAGATACCGCAGCTGCAACGACGCCGGGCTCTGCGAGAGGACGTCGGCCGCCTCCTTCAGCTCCTTGGAGGCCTGCAGCTCACCGCGCGCGTTGATGATCTTCGCGCGCCGCTCCCGCTCCGCCTCTGCCTCACGGGCCATCGCTCGCTGCATCTGCTCGGGGATCTCCACGTCCTTGATCTCGACGACGGACACGTCGACTCCCCACGGCTTGGTCTGCAGCTCGATGATCTCGCGCAGGTCGTGGTTGAGGGCGTCACGGTGGGCCAGGATCGTGTCCAGATCGGCTCGGCCGAGCACCGATCGCAAGGTCGTCTGGGCGATCTGGGAGGTGGCGATCGCGTAGTTCTCGACCCGCATGATCGCGGCCTCCGGGTCGACGACGTTGAACAGCACGACCGCGTTGACCCGGGCCGGCACGTTGTCCTTGGTGATGACCTCCTGGGGCGGGATCGTCAACGTGACGACACGCAGGTCGACCCGCTGCAACTGCCACAGCCCGGGCGGGAGCAGGTGCAGACCCGGTTGGTAGACGGGGCGGAGCTTGCCGAGCCGGAAGACGATCCCTCGTTCGTACTCGGGGATGATCTTGACCGACGTCGCAATGATCGCGACGGCGATCACGACGATCGCGAGAACGGGGGCGATCCAGCCTGGCATTGAGGTCACTCTCGTAGAGTCGGGTTGGGCAGGTCCACGCGTCGCCGCTCACTCGACCAGCGGGTCGAGTACCGATCGACGAGGACGTCGATGGGGGCCACTTTGTCATCGGGGGCCACGGTGCCATCGGAGGCGCACGCGGTGACGCCCGGGGCATCGCTGGAGGCGTCGACGCGCATGTGCTCGGGGAAGTTGCGAGGCGTCTGCCACAGGTGCCGCCCGAGCGGCACCGTCGCGATGACGGCGACGATGATCGTCGTCACGAGCACGATGACGTCGGCGACGTCGTGCGCTCCGAACATCATCGCGGTCGGCATGAAGATGGCGATCACCCCGACGCACAGGGAGATCCCCCGGTGGAAACGTCCCGCGTCGGAGAACGGCCACGGGTCGATCTGACGGGTCAGCTCACGCGGCCCCGGGGTGGGTGAGCACTCCTCCTTGACGGGGCAGCGCCCACAGATGGCGTGCTGACCGGCATACCTGATGACTCGCTTGTCCGGGTCGAACGAGGCGGGCCAGAGCCATTGGTCCTCGTGGCACTTCCAGGCGTCCTGATCGGAGTGATAGACGAAGTTGCCCGTCCGCCACCGCGCCGACCGGGTGGCCGAGCGTTGGCCCATCTGATCGAAGAGCCAGGCGACGCCCAGCAGCACTGCGGCATAGCCGCTGACCATGAGCACGGTGACGGACGGAGGGGACATCGTCTACTTCTTGCCTACGGGTTGGATCTCGGTGAACAGGACATCCTCGGGGAGCTCGTCGACGATCTTCCCGTGCTTGTAGTGCCGAAGGCCCAGCCACGTCATCCACAGGAACGGGAGGACTCCGCCGGCGATGAAGATGACGTCGCCCGGTAGCCGACCCCACTCGAGCAGCGCGTTGCTGGTGTTGGTGATGAACGAGAGCGAGCGTGCTTCGTAGTAGCCGCTGCCGACCGAGTGGTAGAGCTGGATGACGCCGAGTGGCAGGAGCGTGGCGAACACCATCCAGGCCAGCCCGATGTTGAGGCTCCAGAAGGAGACCCGGGCCCACTTCTCGGGCCACTTGTCCGGGGGGATGAGGTATCTCAGCGCGAACATGGCCAAGCCGACGGCGAGCATGCCGTAGACGCCCATCATCGCGGCGTGCGCGTGGTTGGCCGTGAGGGCCGTGCCGATCTCGTAGTAGCTGACGATGGGCAGGTTGATGAGGAAGCCGAAGATGCCCGCTCCGAGGAAGTTCCAGAACCCCACCGAGACGAGGAACATGACCGCCCACCGGTGCGGGAACGGCGCCGACGACTTCGCTTCCTGCCGCGAGCCGAGTTGCATGAAGGCCCAGGCCTCGACGGTGAGGAAGGTGAGCGGTATGACTTCTGCCGCGGAGAAGAAGGCACCGAGGGCCATGTGCTCGACCGGCGTGCCGGAGAAGTAGAGGTGGTGCATCGTCCCGATGACGCCACCCGCCGAGTAGAGGATGACGTCCATGAAGATGATCCCGAGCGCGATCTTCTCCCGGACGACGCCGAGCATCACGAAGATGTAGGCGACCATCACGGTGGTGAAGAGCTCGAGGAAGTCCTCGACCCAGAGGTGCACCACCCAGAAGCGCCAGAACTCCGCCACCGACAGGTGCGTCTCACTGGTGGCGAGCAGGCCGACCGCGTAGAAGGCGGGGATGGTCAGGGCGGAGAAGAAGAAGAGCCACGGCATGTTGCCCTTGGACTCACGACCCAGCCGCCCGCGGATCCCTCGATAGATGATGATGATCCAGATGAAGAGCCCGGCCGTCAGCAGCGCCTGGAAGACCCGGGGGAGGTCGAGGTACTCCCACTGCTGCGCGAAGAGCGGCCCCGTGGCCCACTCGACGCCGTGGATGGACAGCGCCTCCGCCGCGAGGGAGCCGAAGACGACGACCGCGACGGCGCCGAGCAGGATGTAGGCGAGCTTGTCCTGGTGCTTCGGCTCCCGCCCGGCGATCATCGGCGTGAGGAAGATGCCGGCCGCGAGGAAGGCCGCGGCTGTCCAGAAGAGCGACAGTTGCAGGTGCCAGGTCCGGGCGAGGTTGAACGGCAGCAACTTGGCCAGGTCCAGGCCGAAGAACGAGAGGATGTCAGCTCGATAGTGCTCCGCCGCAGCGCCCACGAGCGTTTGTATCAGGAAGAGCAGGGCGATGACGAAGAAGAACCAGGCCGTGGCCCGTTGGGCCCGGGTGAGCCCGACCGTCCCCGGCTGCTTGAAGGCAATGGCGGGAGCCTCTTCGGAGTGCCAGCCGATCCGCTGGCTCCACCTGCCGTAGACCGCGAAGAGCACCCCCGTCCCGCCGATGAGGACGATGAGCGACAGGCCGGACCAGACGAGCATGTCCGCCGTGGGGCCGTTGTCGACCCGCGGCTCCATCGGCCAGTTGTTGGTGTAGGAGTAGTCGAAGCCGGGTCGTTCGGCGGCCGAGGCCCACGCGGTCCACGCGAAGAACGCGGTCAACTCATGGACCTGCTGCGGGTCGGTCAGCAGCATCGGCTTGAGCCCGTACTTGGTCGAGTCCTCGCCGAAGAAGGTGGCGTAGTAGTTCTTGGCGTCGGCGAAGGCGCCGATCTGGTTGTCGGTGAAGGTGAGCACACCGGAGACGTCGTCGTAGCGGTTGGTGCGCCACTCCTTGACGGTGAGGCCTTGTGGGTCCTGCGCACCGCTGTCGCGAAGCTGCTTGTCGGTGAAGATCGTGGCGCGGCGGAGGTACTCCGCGGTGAAGTCCTGCCCGAGGTAGCCCCCGTGGCCCAGGATCGAGCCGTACTGCATGAGCCCGCGGGCCTGGAAGATCACCTGACCGGCCGTGATGTCCTCGCTGGTGAACACGGTCTCACCCGTGCTGCTCACCACCTTGGTCGGCTGCGGCATCGAATCGGTATAGGTGCGATAGGCCAGGATGCCCATCACGAAGAAGCTGAAGATCATGACCAGGACGACGCCCTGGACCCAACCCTTGCCCACCAGCATCTGGCGGCGGTCGTCGACTTTCGGTGCGGGCTTCGTTGCCATGGGAGCTCCGGGGATTCACTAATTTGCACGGCGATTGCAGTAGGAATGAAGGAAACGTAGCAGCCCCCTGTGGTCCACGCCACACGAATCGGGGTGCCAATCCCGTCACGGACGAAGGGATCCCGGCCGTCTGGCCAGGATCCCTCGGTCGTATGCCGCTGTGTCCCGCAGCGGCGCCCGTGCCCTAGACGGTCGGTGCCGGCTCCGGGGCGGGCTGCTTCTCGGAGTCGCTGGCGCCCCCACCCCCGCCGCGGCGAACCGCGGCGAGCAGCATCTGGGCGACGTCGACGACCTCGACGTCATCGGTGGCATCGCCCGACTGGATCTTGGCGTTGAGCCCGTCGGTCAGCATCACCTTGCAGAACGGGCAGCCCACGGCGATCCGGTTCGCTCCGGTTGCCAGCGCTTCTTCGGTGCGGTTGTTGTTGATCCGCGTGCCGAGCTGCTCCTCCATCCACATCCGGGCGCCGCCGGCACCGCAGCAGAACGACTTCTCGCGGTTGCGCGGCATCTCGGCGTACTCGACACCGGGGAGGATCTGGAGCAGCTCCCGCGGCGGTGCATAGACCTGGTTGTGCCGGCCGAGGTAGCACGGGTCGTGATAGGTGACCTTGCTGCCGGTGGAGGCGGCGCCCGTGGCTTCGACCTCGCCGGGTCGGGCCACCGGGGTGAGTCGCTTCTCGCGGACGAGCTTGTTGAGCAGCTGGGTGTGATGCAGCACCTCGTAGTGGCCGCCGAGCTGCGGGTACTCGTTCTTGATCGTGTTGAAGCAGTGGGCGCAGGTGACCACGATCTTGGTCGCCCCGACCTCCTTGAAGGTCTCGACGTTCTGCTGGGCCAACATCTGGAAGAGGAACTCGTTGCCCGCTCGGCGGGCCGGGTCGCCGGTGCAGGACTCACCGTCGCCGAGCACGGCGAACTTCACGCCGGCCAGGTTGAGCAGCTCCGCGACGGCCCGGGTCGTCTTCTTGGCCCGGTCCTCATAGGCTCCCGCGCAGCCGACCCAGAAGAGGTAGTCCATGTCGTCGAGGTTCTCGACGTCCACTCCGACCTGTGGCACGTCGAAGGGCAGGTCCTTGGCCCAGTCCATCCGCAGTCGCGGCGCGAGCCCCCACGGGTTGGCGTTCTTCTCGAGGTTCTTGAAGAACCCCCCGAGCTCGGCCGGGAAGGCCGACTCGATGAGGACCTCGACGCAGGCGCCACACGTCGTGCACGCCCAGAGGGCGTCGTCGTCGATGACGGCGCCGGGACCGTGCGGGTTGTAGGCGGTGCGATGGTCAGTGCTGTCGTAGCCGGTGGGGCCGACGAGCTGCTCGACCGAGGCTGCGGCCTTGGCGCTGTCGGGCAGGCCCTCGCCGGAGGCCCGGACCTCTTCGGAGGCCAGCAGCCACGGGGACTTGGCGAAGGCGTGGTCGCGCAGGGTCATGACGAGCAGCTTGGGCGAGAGTGGCTTGTCCGTGTTCCAGGCCGGGCACTGGCTCTGGCAGCGGCCGCACTCCGTGCAGGTGGTGAAGTCGAGCAGTCCCTTCCACGTGAAGTCCTCGACCTTGCCGACTCCGAGCGGGGCGTCCTCGTCCAGCTCCTCGATGTTCTCGAAGTCGATCGGCTCACCGTTGACCTTGATCGGCTGCAGCTCCGCCAGGCTGGTGCGGCCGTCGGCGTGCCGCTTGAAGAAGATGTTGAAGAAGGCGAGGAAGCGGTGCCAGGCGACCCCCATCGTCGGCGTGAGCGCGATGGTGATCATCCAGGCGAACGAGATGAGGATCTTGACGGCGGCCACGATGACGATGACGTTCTCGAGGGAGGCGATCGACATGCCGTCGAACATGCCGCCGAGCCAGGCGGTCATCGGGAAGTGCAGCAGCGTCGCGGTGTCGGACCCGGTGCTCTGGCCGAGGGCGTACTCGAGGCCACGCAGCGCGAGGATGCAGATCACGACGCCGAGGATCGTGAACTCGACGTAGTAGGCCTGCCACCAGGTCGACCCGAAGAATCTGCTGTCACGGCCCTTTTCGCCGGTGGCCGAGCGAGGGTGATTCTTCTGCCGGATGGCCATCAGGAGGAGGATCCCGAGGAAGCCGGCCCAGGCGAAGAACTCGGTGACCCACTCGAAGGGCGGGAAGTGTCCGATGATCGGCAGCTGGAAATCGGGCTTGAAGAGCTGTCCGAAGGCGTTGACCAAGGTGAGGAACAGCACTCCGAAGCTGATCATCGTGAACCAGTGCGCGACCGCGACGACCGGGAGGCGCGACATCCTCGTGTGGCCGAGGAACTCGCGGATCAAGGTGGTGGTCCGCGCGCCGGGGTTGTCGGTGCGATTCTCCGGCTGCCCGACCTTGAAGGTCGCGATGAAGTGGTTGATGGTCTTGACCAGCAGCGCCACCGCGACGGCGGTCACCGTCAGGCAGATGACGATCGCAACGATCTGTAGGGCAGTCATGGCCGGGAGTCTACTGACCCACTGATCTGATGCTCAGCAGTGTGACGCCTCTCGCGGTGTGCCGAGCATCCCGCCGACCTGCTGGTGCCCCCACCGTCGACCCTCGACCGCTGATCGCACGGTGGACAACCGATAACGGCATGTTGGAATATGCATAACCTGACAGCAGTTGTCGTGAAGGTGGCCCGCTCGGTCTCCTCCACCACCGGCACCCACCACGACCCGTCCATTTCCAGATCCGCCCAGAGGGAGCCCTGCATGCGAATTTATGACGACGTCACCGCACTGATCGGCAATACGCCGTTGGTCCGACTCAACAAGATCACTGACGGCGCCGAGGCGATCGTGGCGGCCAAGCTCGAGTTCTACAACCCGGCCAACTCGGTCAAGGACCGCATCGGGGTCGCCATCATCGACGCGGCCGAGGCCAGTGGGGACCTGCAGCCCGGTGGCACGATCGTTGAGGCCACCTCGGGCAACACCGGGATCGCGCTCGCGATGGTCGGTGCGGCTCGTGGCTACGACGTGGTGCTGGCCATGCCCTCGTCCATGTCGCTCGAGCGCCGCGCCCTGCTGCGCGCCTACGGTGCCGAGCTGATCCTGACGGATCCTGCGACGGGGATGCAGGGGGCCGTCGACAAGGCTGACGAGATCGCCAAGGAGCGCGGCGGGGTCCTGGCCAAGCAGTTCGCCAACCCCGCCAACGTCGAGATCCACCGTCGGACCACCGCCGAGGAGATCTGGAAGGACACGGACGGGCAGGTCGACATCGTCGTGGCCGGCATCGGGACTGGTGGGACCATCACGGGCGTGGGGCAGGTCCTGAAGGAACGCAAGCCAAGCGTCCAGATCATCGCGGTCGAGCCCGAGGAGTCAGCGATCCTCAACGGCGGCGCGGCCGGTCCCCACAAGATCCAGGGCCTCGGGGCCAACTTCGTGCCGGAGATCCTGGACCGGGAGATCTACGACGAGGTCATCGACATCAACGCCGCGACCGCCATCACGTACGCACGGCGAGCAGCGACGGAGGAGGGCCTGCTCATCGGCATCTCCGGTGGCGCTGCCTTCGCCGCGGCCGCCCAGGTCGCGCAGCGACCGGACAACAAGGGCAAGACGATCGTGGTCATCGCCCCCGACTTCGGGGAGCGGTACCTGTCGACGGTCCTCTTCGAGGGCTTGACCCAATGACCCAACGCGTGAGTGATGGATCGAGGCCGGGCGTGATGCACCAGAGCACCAAACCTCCACTGACGCTGGTGCCGGGGGTCGACGCGGAGGATGCTCAGCGGCATACGGGCTCGGAGACCGGTCCGCTCGGCTTCGTCCGCCTGCTGGCCAGTCGAGTGGCCGAAGACCTCGACACCGCCATGGCGAAGGACCCAGCGGCCACCTCTCGTCTTGAGGTGGCGCTCACCTCGCCCGGACTGCACGCGGTCTGGGCGCATCGGGGCATCCACGCGCTGTGGGGCGCCCCCGGAGGTCAGCTGCCCGCCCAGTTGCTGGCGCAGTTCACCCGATTCGCGACCGGCGTCGAGATCCATCCGGGGGCCACGTTGGGGCGACGCTTCTTCATCGACCACGGCATGGGGGTGGTGATCGGGGAGACCGCCGAGACCGGTGACGACGTCATGCTCTACCACGGCGCGACCCTCGGCGGACGGTCCCTGGCCCGGGTGAAGCGGCACCCCACGGTGGGTAGCCGGGTCACGATCGGGGCGGGCGCGCGACTGCTCGGAGCGATCGAGATCGGTGACGACGTGCAGATCGGCGCCAACGCCGTGGTCGTCAAGGACGTCCCGACCGGCGCGGTCGCGACCGGCATCCCGGCGGTGGCCCGCTTCCCGAAGCGGGACACGGCCAACGACTGGCTTGACCCCGCCATCTACATCTGACCCCGCCAGCCAGCCGGTTCTGGTCGGTCCAGTCGCCGCTGGATTCGAGCACGGCTCCCCCCACCACTAGACTTCGGGGCACTGGGAGGGCTCGCATAGTGGCCTAGTGCGGCGGTCTTGAAAACCGCTATGGGTTCATAGCCCATCGTGGGTTCGAATCCCACGCCCTCCGCCACGTCGCTGGACATGAAAAAGGGCCCCGATCGACGTGATCGGAACCCTTAGTGCTCAAGTCGACTCGCCGTTGAGTCGGTGGAGAGGGGCTCAGTAGAGGCCCAGCATCTCCTCGTTGGTGGTGTGAGCGTTGTAGGAGCGGTGGGTGTGCCACCGCGTCGGCCGGTTGATGACCGAGAGCAACGAAACCAGGTTGGGCATGTTCTTTTATCAGTTCCTTCAGGCGTGCCCTCGAGAGGGCGTCAGTATCAGTCATCATTGCGGGACGACCGGGACCGGCCGAACGGATCGCGGCTACGGCGCCTGCAATCGTTCGACATCGAAATTATATCAGTTCTGCAACTATGGTCAAATCACTGTTGACGCGAGAGGGATGTTGTGAGTCCTGAAGGTGTGACCGGTCCATCCGTGGCCCCGCTCAGGCTCCCGAGCCCGACCGCGCTGGTGCTCCGTGGGCGCCGCTTCGACGCCGGCTCCCCGGCCGTGATGGCCATCATCAACCGCACCCCCGACTCCTTCTTCGCCGGCAACCGGCACGCGGACCTCAACTCGGCCAAGGCGGCCCTGGAGTCGGCCCTCGAACTCGGTGCCGACCTCATCGACATCGGGGGGGTGCGGGCGGGACAAGACGGTGAGGTCGTCGACGCAGACGAGGAGATTCGTCGGGTCGTGCCCTTCCTCGAGTGGGCGCGGGCCGCCCACCCGGACGTCATCCTGAGCCTCGACACGTGGCGGGCTGACGTCGCGCGAGCAGCCGGACCCGTGGGCATCGACCTCATCAACGACACGTGGGCCGGTGCCGATCCAGAACTGGTCCGGGTCGCGGCCGACATCGGAGCCGGCTACGTCGTCTCGCACACCGGGGGCCTTGCGCCGCGCACCGATCCGGTCGACGTCAGCTATGGGGACGACCCCTTGGACGTCGTGCGCGACGTGCTCGCGACGCTCACGGCCGGCGCGCGTGGGGCGCAGGAGAGCGGCATACCCGCTGAACGCATCCTCATCGACCCCACGCTCGACTTCGGCAAGACGACGGCGCACTCGCTCGAGGTGCTGCGGCACACGGCCGACCTGGCGGCCCTCGGCTATCCCGTCCTGCAGGCGCTGTCCCGCAAGGACTTCGTGGGGGAGAGCCTCGCACTGCCCGCTGATGAACGTCTCGAGGGATCGCTGGCGGCGACCGCGATCGCCGCGTGGCTCGGCGCCACGGTGTTCCGGGCGCACGACGTGCGGGCGACCCGGCGGGTCATCGACATGGTGGCGACGATCCGTGGTGACCGCGCGCCGCGGCTCGCCCTTCGAGGCGTCCCGCAGGCCCCCTGAACGGGCCCCGACACGCTGCTACGTCGTCCGCGCCGCTGGCTGTGCTCAGGCGCACTCGTCGACGGGCGGCGTCGAGGTCGTCGGGCTCGGGGTCGGTGTCGTCGGGCCGGTGGACGTCGACGGTGAGGTGGGTTTCGGCGCTGGCTTGGGTGGGTGGATCGCCTTGTCGACGAGCTTGCGCAGCAGGGGGTAGTCGGGGTTGCCGGGGTTGATGCCGGTGGCCGGGGTGAGGGCCACGCTGGCGATGGTGGCCCTCTGGACACGCTGGATGAGGTCGACGAAGGCAGGCAGGTTGGACGCCGGGATGTCGGTGAAGATGTTGTCCTGGGCGATCTTGGCCACCTCGGCATACTTCGTCACCATCGCCCCCGGGTTGACCTGCTCGATCAGGGCGCGCAAGACGCACCGCTGGCGCTGCTGACGGAAGAAGTCGTCGTCAGCGGCTCGGGTCCGCGCATACCAGAGCGCGTAGTACCCGCTGAGGTGCTGATAGCCCGCGGTGAAATATCCGACGACGCCGGTGACGTGGCCCCTGCCGTCACTGTGGCCACCGATCGGGAGCGGGGTCCCGTTCCCGCTCAGCTTGACGTTGATGTTCACCCCGCCCATCGCATCGACGAGTTGCTGGAAGCCCTTGAGGTCCACGACGACCGTGTGGTCGATCTTGAGCCCCAGGATCTCGCCGATGACGTCACGCACCTCATGTCGCCCGGGGGCTGCCTCCCCACGGTACGCATCCGGATGATCGGTGACGTATTGGTCGACCTCCATCCAGATCGCGTTGAGCATGCACTCGTCGGCGGGGTCGAGTTGCGCTCGGAAGCAGACCGGTTGGCCGTAGACCCCGCTGGGGTAGAGGCCCCGCAGCGGACTCGCCGGGGGGAGGGGCACGTTCTGGAGGTTGCGGGGCAACGAGATGAGGACCGTCTTGCCCGTCTTGGTGTCGATGCTGGCGACGACCATCGAGTCGGTGCGGGTCCCTTCCCGGCCGACCCCCGCATCGGAGCCCAACAGCAGGATGTTGACGCGGGGGGTGTCCTTCCAGGGGTCGTCGCCCTCCACCACCTTGGCCCCGGCGTTGGGCAGGCTCGGGTCCTGGGCGAAGACGGACTGGACCGTGTTCTTGGTGACCGTGGTGTACTCGGCCACCTTGTAGGAGAGGCCGGCGATGAGCAGCACCATGACCGTGGTGAAGGCGGTGAGCACCTGGGTGCGCCCCCGGTCGAGCCTCGGTGGCCGGGCCCGGATCGCGGTCAGGGCGATGGACAGGCACCAGATCAGGCCGCAGACCGCGAAGCCGATCCCGAGTGCCTGGACGAGGGCCGGCCGGCTCACGAGGTCGAGGGCCGTCGTGATCGTTCCGCGAGTCAGCAGGAAGTAGGCGACGACGACACCGACCGCGACGGCGATGCCGAGCAGGACCCATCCGAGCCGTTTGCTCCGGGTCTGGGTCAGCCCAGCCCCGGGCAGGATCGTCCCCAGGGCGGTGAGCCCGATCGCCCGCCGAAATCCCACGCTCAGCTCATGTCGCTGCAACTCCCGCGTGCCTGGCGCAGGAGGGCGCCGGTCAGACTCCTGCGACATAAGGACCTTTCGGACGAGATGCTGAAGAAGGTCAGCCTTCTTATTGTGCACTGCGGTCGTGCCTGATGCGAAGTTGCGGTCGTGGCCGGCGGGGAGGCGGTCCCGGGCCAGCGTCGGGGCATCGGAGGACGGTCCGGTTTGGTGCGGGACTTCACCCACCGATACCCTCGGCCACGGAGGCGTCGCATAGTGGCCTAGTGCGCCCGCCTGCTAAGCGGGTTGAGGATAAAACCTCTCGCGGGTTCAAATCCCGCCGCCTCCGCCAGCACCCAGGGCCGGCCCCCACCGCGGGGCCGGCCTTCGGCGTCCTGCCCGGCCCAGCGGCATACGGCCTAGGTTTCGTCTGGCTCTCGTTCGTGCTCCGGGAGTGGCAGCGGGCCGGCGCGCCGCTTCTGGACTTCAGGGGCCACGAGCCAGAGCGCGATCGCGAGCAGGGCGAAGAGCCCACCCAGCGTGAGGGCGACCGCGTGGGCCACGAGGACGTCGAGCACGAGGGTGACCCCGCCGACGACCGAGACACCGAGAGCGACGAGGCCGACCTCGGTCAGCCGCGAGGTGTAGCTGACGATGAAGTCCTTGACGCCCCGACGGAACAGCACCCGGTGCATGGCTACCGGCGCGGTGAAGACCACGACGGCCACGGCCGAGGAGAGCAGGGTGACGAGGTAGATGTTGCGCTGGAAGTCCGAGAGGATCGTGAAGCGCGCCTGGAACGGGAGGGTGAGCAGGAAGGCGAAGAGGATCTGCACGCCGGCCTGCGCGATGCGCACCTCTTGCAACTGCTCATTGAAGTTGCGGTCGAGGCGCGCCCAGTGCGTCTCGTCGCGCGGGGAGGGGGCCGGCTCGCTCATCTCGGCATCCTCACACACGCATCAGCCGTATGCCGCAGAGTTCCCCTCCCTGGGGCCCGTGCCGTGGGGTGGGTGGGCCGGGCGACGAAAGGCCCGGCGCCGTCCGCAGACGGACACCGGGCCCTCCATCACGTCGTCCGACGCCCGCCAGCACGCGGGCGCGGACCGGACCTCAGCTCGCGTCGAGGCGAGCCGTGAGGCCGTCCAACTCGGAGCGCAACTCGGCTGGGAGCTGCTCACCGAACTTGTCGAACCACTCCTCGATGAGGGGCAGTTCCTGGCGCCATTCCTCGACGTTGACCGCAGAGGCCTTGGCGATCTGCTCCTCGGTCGCGTCGAGGCCGTCGAGGTCGAGGTCGCCCGGGGCGGGCACGAGACCGATGGGGGTCTCGACGGCGTCGACGGTCCCCTCGATCCGCTCGATGATCCACTTGAGGACTCGGCTGTTGTCGCCGAAGCCCGGCCACAGGAACGAGCCGTCCTCCGAGTCGCGGCGGAACCAGTTGACGCCGAAGATCTTGGGCAGCTTGGACGCCTCCGTGCTCTTGCCGATCTCGAGCCAGTGCTGCATGTAGTCACCGGCGTGGTAGCCGATGAAGGGCAGCATCGCCATCGGGTCACGGCGCACGACCCCGACCGCGCCGGTCGCGGCGGCCGTCGTCTCGGAGGACAACGTCGCCCCGACGAAGGTGCCGTGCGTCCAGTCCCGGGACTCGTAGACGAGCGGGATGGTCGTCTTGCGGCGGCCACCGAAGAGGATGGCCGAGATCGGGACACCGTCGGGGTTGTCGAACTCCGGCGCGACCATCGGACACTGGGTCGCCGGGGTGCAGAAGCGGCTGTTCGGGTGGCTGGAGGGCGTGCCCGCCTTGCCGTCCTCGGGGGTCCAGGAGTTGCCGTGCCAGTCGGTCAGGTGAGCCGGCACCTCATCGGTCATGCCCTCCCACCAGACGTCGCCGTCATCGGTCAGGGCCACGTTGGTGAAGACAGAGTTGCCTGCGGCGACGGTGGCCATGGCCTGCGGGTTGGTCGACTCGCCGGTGCCGGGAGCGACGCCGAAGAGACCGAACTCGGGGTTGACGGCATAGAGCCGACCGTCCTCGCCGAAGCGCATCCACGCGATGTCGTCACCCACCATCTCGGCCTTCCAGCCGGGCACGGTCGGGGTGATCATCGCGAGGTTGGTCTTGCCGCACGCAGACGGGAAGGCAGCGGCGATGTAGTGCACCTTGTCCTCGGGCGAGGTCAGCTTGAGGATGAGCATGTGCTCGGCCATCCACCCCTCGTCCCGGGCGATGGCGCTCGCGATCCGGAGGGCGTAGCACTTCTTGCCGAGCAGGGCGTTGCCGCCGTAGCCGGAGCCGTAGCTCCAGATCGTGCGCTCCTCGGGGAAGTGGACGATGTATTTGGTGTCGTTGCACGGCCACACGACATCCTGCTCGCCGTCGGCGAGCGGTGCACCGACCGAGTGCAGGGCCGGGACGAAGTCGGCCTCGGTCGCTTCGATCTTGCTCAGGACGTCGGCGCCACAGCGGGCCATGATGAGCATCGAGACCACGACGTAGGCGGAGTCCGTGATCTCGACCCCGAACATCGGGACCTTGGCGTCGAGGTGGCCCATGACGAACGGGATGACGTACATCGTGCGGCCCTGCATCGAGCCGCGGTACAGCTCGGTCATGGTCGCCTTCATCTCGTCCGGCGCCATCCAGTTGTTGGTGGGGCCGGCGTCCTTCTCCTCGACGGAGCAGATGTAGGTGCAGCCCTCGACGCGCGCGACGTCGCTCGGGTCAGACGCACAATAGAAGGAGTTGGGCTTCTTGTCCTCGGCCAGTCGCACCAGCGTGCCGGCCTCGACGAGCTGGTCGGTCAACTCGGTCCACTCCTGCGGCGAGCCGGTGACCCAGCGGATGTCCCGAGGCTGGGTGAGCTCGGCGACCTCATCGACCCAGGCGGCGAGGCGCGGGTGAGTCGTTTGGGGATCTTGTGTCGTCTGCATGGTCAACTGTGGCCATCCCTTTCGCACGGCCCCGGTCCGCGGCGCCGCGTCGTGCTGGTGGTCGCTCACCGTGCTACCCGTTGCGTACAGGTGTCCACATGGTGAACAAATGACGTGATACCTCACGGTACGCCCGGGAGGCGGCCAGATCTGCTGGGTCGCAGGGGTCCGTCGGTGAGACGCCTCACAACCCCCGGGGGGCGCAAGGAAATTGACGGGATCTTGCTGGTTTCTTGCAGTCTTTGC
>CAJDTW010000045.1_pt1 | contig 20727 bp, 21 predicted proteins | sample 7389911 | NCBI WGS metagenome assembly CAJDTW01 (sample SAMEA7055652, study PRJEB34461) | soil metagenome | biome: terrestrial ecosystem; feature: Peninsula; material: soil | place: Antarctica | collected 2016 | reverse complement strand
GCTGGCCTTCTTCAAACAGATCGACAAGACCGTCCCGAAAGACCTTGCGGTCCATGTGATCCTGGACAATCTGTCCGCGCACAAGACCCCGGCGATCAAGGAATGGCTGGCCCATCCGAGCCGGGCCCGCTGGCACCTGCACTTCACCCCGACCTCCAGTTCCTGGGTCAACCTGATCGAGCGGTGGTTTAAGGAACTGACCGACAAACGCCTACGCCGCGGCACCTTCGACAGCGTCGCCGCGCTCACCGAGGCCATCACCGTGTGGGCCGATCACTGGAACAGCGACCAAAACCCTCCACCGCGTCAAATCACCGACGGACCACTTGGACGCCGTCCTGGCCGTCCTACAGCGGACTGAGCGGCGGGTCTGACCCTGACCACGCGATGCGAGGCTGCAAGAGCGTGCCCCTCGGGCATAACGAGAACGGCTGACCCACCCGAACTGCATCACAGAACTTTTACGACACCTACAAAAGTGCGCTGACGACAACTTCGCTGCTTCTCGACACCAGTCAGGCGGGGCCGTAGTGCTGGTGCAGCACGCCGTTGTCGTAGGCCTCGTGCGCCTTGAGGGTCAGCAGGGTCGGGTCGACCCCGTCGTCGAACAGCCGCCGACCGGTGCCGCGGGCGACCGGGTAGACGAAGAGGTGCAGGTCATCGACCAGCCCGTCGCGGAGCAGGGCCCGGACGAGGGTGCCGCTGCCGGAGACGTAGAGCGCGCCGTCGCTCTCCTCCTTGAGCCGACGGATCGCCTCCGGGTCGTACGCCATCCGGGTGCTCGGCCCCCAGTCCACGTCAGGGTCCTGCGAGCAGACGACGTACTTGTGGGTCTCGTTGAAGAATGGCGCCCCGGGGTCGTCGGCAGCCGAGCGGGTCGACCAGGCGGGAGCGAACATCTCGTACGTGCGCCGCCCCAGCAGGATCCCCGTCGCCGAGCCGGTGATGCCGCCCAGGGTCTCCCCCATCGCGGGGTCGAAGCCGTAGTCGAAGGTCCAGCCCGGGTCTTCGAAGACTCCGTCAAGGGCGACGAACTCGTGGACAGCGATGGTTCCCATGGGCACACCGTGGGGGACAACGCTTACCGGGTCAAGTCAGGCAGGCGCGGCGCCACGCCGATCACGCTCTGCGCCATCTGGTGTGACACCGTTGGGGTCATGGAGAACCACCCGATCGGCGAGGCGAGGGTCCCGGTGACCGAGACCCTGCGCGAACCCGCCCACCTCGTCTCCCCCCGGGCGATCTGGATGTGGACCGTCCACGCCGTGCTCGAGGTGGCCGTCCTGTTGGCCGGCCAGGTGGCGTGGTGGCTCTTCACGGACGGCCCCCGGACGTGGAACTGGATCATCGCCGCGGCGTGGCTCGTTCTCGGCGGCGGCTACGCCGCCGTCATGCCCCGCTGGCGCTACCACGTCCACCGGTGGGAGGCCACGGCTGAGGCGATCTACACCCAACGCGGCTGGCTCAACCAAGAGCGGCGGATCGCCCCCATCAGCCGGGTGCAGACCGTCGACCTCGAGCGCGGTCCGATCGCTCAGGCCTTCGGCCTCGCCTCGGTCACGGTAACCACCGCCTCGGCAGCCGGACCGCTCAAGATCGAGGGCCTCGACGTGGAGCAGGCCCGCCGCCTCGTCGACGCCCTGACCGCGGCGGCGGTCGCAGAGACCGGGGACGCCACGTGAGCGAGCCCTCGCTCGGACCGACACCACCCGATCCCGAGGTCGCCGAAGTCAGTGCTGACAGCGCCGACGGCGCGGGGAGCGCCGGGAGCGCAGACGCTGACGGCTGGCGGCGACTGGACCGGCGGATGTTGCTCATCCACCCGTTCCAGACCCTGGTCCGCGCGCTACCGGCCCTGCTCGCGATCTTCCTGGTCCGGACCGGCTCCAGCGACTCGGACCGCTGGGAGTTGTTCGTCCTCCCCGTCATCGTCGGCTACGGTCTCCTCCGCTGGTTCACCACCCGCTACCGGATCTCCGCGGAGCAGATCGAGCTGCGCCACGGGGTGATCACCAAGGCGACCACGACCGCCCGGCTCGACAAGGTCCGGACCGTCGACCTCACCGCCCAGCTCTGGCACCGACTCCTCGGCCTCGCCAAGGTCGAGATCTCGACCGCGGGCACCAGCGACCGACTCATCCTCGATGCCCTCAGCCTCGAGGCCGGGCGCCGGCTGCGCACGGAGCTGCTGCACCGAGCAGATACCGCACCCCTCGAGACGGCGCCACCGCCTGTGACCGTGAGCCCGGCCGACCCGAGCTGGCCCGCCCCGCAAGGAACCCCCACCGCGGCGACGGCAGGCACCGCGGCCCCTGCAGCCACAGCCAGCACCGCCCAGCCCGGCGACGAGGAGCTCCTGCACCTCGACCCCGTCTGGGTGCGCTACGCCCCGGTCACGATGAGCGGCTTCGTCTCCGCGGCCGCACTGGTCGGCGTCGGCTCCCAACTGGCCAACCAGCTGTCGAGCCAGGGTGAGGTCTATGACACGGCTTTCAGCTGGGCCGTCGAACGCGGCCTGGTCCTCGGAGTGATCCTGGCCCTGCTCGCCATCACTGTGCTCTCCATCGGTGGCTACCTGTTGGCCTTCTGGAACTTCCGGCTGATCCGCAACCCGCTCGGCAGCCTGCACACCACCCGAGGTCTGGTCACCACACGCGAGACGAGCATCGACTCGAGTCGGTTGCGGGGTGTCGAGGTCAGCGAGCCCCTCGGGCTGCGCCTGGCCGGGGGCGGGCGGCTCCGGTCGGTGACGACCGGCCTGGGCCGGGAGGCGCGGGGTGGCACCGACATCCTCTCCCCACCGGCCCCCGCAGAACGGGTGCGGGCCCTCGCCGTCGACGTGACGGGCGACGAGGAAGCGGTGCGAAGTCCGCTGGTCCCACACGGTCCAGCAGCCCGGCGCCGACGCCTGAACCGAGCCATCCTGCCCACCGCGATCATCGCGCTCGCCTGGGCGGCGCTGGCTTGGTCCCTGGACTGGCCCTCGGCCTGGTTCGTCCCCAGCGCGCTGCTCCTCGGGGGCGGTATCGCGCTCGGCCGCAGCCGTGCCGCCGCCCTCGGGCACCTGGTCACCGACCGGCACGTCGTCGTCCAGTCGGGCTCCCTCGACCGGGCTCGTGTCGTCCTCGATCGCGAGGGCATCGTCGGCTGGACGATCCGGCAGAGCTTCTTCCAGCGCCGGATGGGCGTCGCCACCCTCGCGGTCACCACGGGCGCCGGGCGCCAGCACTACGAGGCGATCGACCTCACGGTGCCGGCGGCGTATGCCCTCATCAGCGAGGTCGACCCCGTCCTGCTCGCCCAGTTCCCCCGCCCGTGACCTTGACCACGGCGCTGACGCCGCCCTTGCCTTTGCGGCCACGGACAACTGCAATGGGGGTATGCCGCTGGCCCCCCTTCCCGACGAGGACGTCGAGTTCGTCCTGTCCGCGCGGCGCTGGTGCACTCCGGTCGTCGCCGAGCTGACCCTGACGGTCACGGAGCACCCTCTCGACTTCCAACCAGGTCAGTACGTCCTGCTGCAGGACGCCGACCGGGCCGTCCCGGTGCGGTCCTACTCGGTCGCCAACGCAGCCCGTCCGGACGGGAGCCTCACCTTCCTCGTCACCGAGGTGCCCGACGGTCCCACGAGCACCTGGCTGACCCGGTCCGCCCGGATCGGTGACCGGGTTCTCGTCTCCGGTCCTTACGGCACCTTCGTCATCGACCCGGGCCACCGCGGCCCGACCCTCTATCTCGCCGGTGGCTCTGGACTCGCTCCGGCGCGCGCCCTGATCGAGGCCGCGGTCGAGCGTGGGGAGACCTGCAGCGCTGACCCGGGTGAGCGGCATACCCTCCTGTTCTCGGGGCGCACGGCCGCGGACGTCATCGACAGGGAGTGGCTCACCGACCTCGCCCGGGAGCACCCCGGCTTCGACTACGTGCGCACCTTGACCCGTGCTGCCGCTGCCGCTGAGCCGCCGGTGGGGCGGGTCCCCGACGTGCTGCCCGGATTGCTGCCCACTCTCTCCGGGCACGCGGTCTACATCGCCGGGTCACCCGGCTTCGTCGATGCAGCGACCCGCGCCGCCGCCCGGCTCGGCGCCGGCGACGGGCGACTGCACACCGAGGAGTTCTACGCCGAGCCGGTCCCCTGGCACGGCCCAGCGACTCCCACTGCATCCGACACCCCGACCGTACGCACGACTACCGAGGAGATCCCTTGAGCAGCAACGCCTCCCGCATCTACACCAAGACCGGCGATGACGGCACCACCGGACGGCTGTTCGGGGGGAGGATCGGCAAGGACGACGCACTCGTGGAGGCCTGCGGCGACCTGGACGAGGCCGTCGCTGCCCTGGGGCTGGCTCGGGCCGAGCTCCAGGATGACCCTGACGCCGCCGACCTCACCGAGCTGGTGCTGGCGACCCAGCGGCAACTGTTCGTGATCGCTGCCGACCTCATGGCCAACCCGCACTCGCGGGATCGGCTCGAGGCCGGCATCTCGCTGGTCGACCCGGCACTCGTGGCCGCGATCGAGCAGGCGATCGACCGCCTCGTCGAGACCCACCCGCTGCTGACGGTCTTCATCGTGCCGGGAGCCAACCGGGCCTCGGCCGCGCTGGACCTGGCCCGCGGCGTAGTCCGGCGGGCGGAGCGGCACACGATCGCGGCGGCGCGCGCTGGACATGGTGTCTCCGACCCGGTCCTGTTGGCCCTCAACCGGATGAGTGACCTGCTCTACATCGTGGCGCGGGCGGTGGCCGGTCCCGCGGAGGCCCCCAGCCACGACTGATCAGCCAGCGGCGAGGATGCCGGCCAACTCGGTGTAGCCCTTGGACCTCGCGTGCTGGAGGGCCGTGACGCCGCCGTGGTCGGGGATCGACCGGTCAGCCCCGGCCCGGAGCAGGATCCGCACGATCTCCTGCTGTCGCGGGCCGCCGTCCGCGAGGATCACGGCCTCCAGGAGCGCGGTCCACCCGAGATCGTTGACGTGATTGACATCGATGCCGGTCGTGACGACCCGCGCGACGTAGTCGACGTGCCCGCGCTCACTTGCCGGGATCACGGACAGGCCGCCGTAGCGGTTGGCAATGGTCAGGTCGGGACCGGCCGGCAGCAACGTATCGAGCATCGCCACACTCCCCGTGACCCCGGTGACGAGCCACGGGGTGTCGTGCCGGTCATCGAGCGCGTCCGGGTCGGCCCCGAGAGCGACGAGGAGCCGCGCGACGTCGACGCGGTCATCCGTGGCCGCCAGCAGCAACGGCGTGCGACCCTTGGCGTCGCGAGCCTCGAGGTCCCCGCCCGCACGCAGCGCGAGAGCGACCCGGTCAGCGTCGCCGGCCTGGGCTGCCTTGAGGAGTTCGGCATCAGGGTTGGCGATCTCCTGCGCGGTGGCCGCTGTGGCCAACACCGTCTCCAACCGGTCATAGCCCCGCTGTCGCGCCATCTGCAGCGGGGTCAAGCGCTCGGTCCCTGAGGGACGGGTCAGTTCCACGCCAGCCGCCACGAGCACCCGAACGGTGTTGACGTAGGCCGCCGTGTCGCGTCCCAGCCAGACGGCTTCATGGATGGCCTGATAGCCGATCCGGTTCACGTGATCCCGGTCGATCCCGGCCTGCAGCAGTTGACCGACCACCAGCGCGTGACCACGCTCCGCAGCACGGATCAGTCCGGTGCCGTTCCAACTGTCCTTGTCATCGACCTTCGCCCCGTTGGCCAGGGTGAGACGCAACAGGTCGAGATAGCCCTCGCTCGTGCTGATGAGGTAGGCGGACTGGACCGTGTCGTCCTTCGCGTTGACGTCCGCGCCCTGCTTGATCAGGGCGGCCGCTCCGGCGACGTCGTCGCGCCACGCGGCCTCGCGCAGGAGCTGGTCACGTTCGGCCTGCTGGGCCGCTGATGGGGCGGCTGCCATGGTGGGCCTCTCTGACGGCTTCTCCGCGGACGACGAAGGGTTGGGCATCGTCTCGGGCGCGGTACTGGACAGGTCACGTCCAAGGGGTTGCACACCTGAGGTCGACTGCGGCGAAGCGCCCGTACCAGGCGTGCAGGCGCTCGCAGCCACACCGATCGCGAGCGCCAGCATCGCTGCGCGGGCGAGGGAGCCAGAGGTCATGGGGATCATTGTCGCTCAGCCTCCGAGGGGCCCGAACCGGAGCCCGCGCACTCACACGGACCCACTGTGATTCCTCGCACACCTGGCCCGCACCGGTGGTGGGCCATGCGAGTGTCGGTTCTCCTGACGCAACCGAGACTGCACCGCAACCGGCTGTCCGGACGGCGAGCGCGTGACGAAAAGGAATCATCCGCATGGAGCACCATTCTGACTACGACGTCGTAGTGGTGGGTGCGGGGACTGCTGGTTTACCCTGCGCGATCCACGCCGCTCAGGCAGGGGCCCGGGTCCTGCTCGTGGAGAAGGACGCCCGGGTGGGAGGCACCCTGTACCTCAGCGGTGGGCACCTGTCGGCCGCGGGCACGGGCCGTCAAGCCGAACGCGGCATCGAGGACAGCGTCGAGGAACACCTTGCCGATATCCGCCGGATCAGTAGGTCCACCGCCCGCGAGGACCTGATCACCATCGCGGCTGAGAACGCCGCGGACACTATCGAGTGGCTGGCCGATCGCGACTTCGCGTTTGCCCCCGAGTCGCCCCGGATCATCTATGGCCACGAGCCCTACACCACTGCTCGTACCTATTACGGCAAGGACGAGGGCCTCTCGATCCTGGAAGTGCTCCGTGCCGAGTTGGAGAAGACCCAAGCCGAGCACGACCTCACCGTGTGGACGAACGCGTGGGTGACCCAACTCCTGACGAACGAGGCCGGTCAGGTCGAGGGCGTGGCCGTCTACCACGATGATGCGGATGTCGAGGTGACCGCGCGGGCGGTGGCGGTGACCACTGGAGGCTTTGCTGCCGACGCGGAGATGTTCCTCGAGCTCGAGCAAGCGCCACTGGTCTCAGCCGCAGCCAAGACCTCGACCGGAGACGGTATTCACCTCGGTTTGGCCGTCGGGGCCCGACTGCAGGGCCAGGGAACCTACCTCCCCACGTTTGGTGGTCTGCCGCATCCGCGGTCACCGGGCCGGGCCAACTGGTCCGAGCGCCAGCGGCTGACCAGTGAACGCCCCCCGTGGGAGATCTATGTCAACACGGAGGGCCACCGCTGGGTCGCCGAGGACGAGGCGTCCATCGACGAGAAGGAGCGCGCGCTCACGCAACTGACCGATCGCACGTTCTGGACCGTCTTCGACGATGTCGCACTGTCGCACGCGACTGCGGGCCTGGACCAGATGATCATCGGCAAGACCCCGGACGAGGTCCGGGCGCTGATGAACACGCGTCCGGGCCTGCACTGCGCAGACTCCGTCGAAGAGTTGGCTCGCCTTGCCGGGATCGATGCTCCAGCGCTGGTCGAGAGCGTCGCGGCCTACAACCGCGCGGTGAAGGCCGGTAGCGACCCGGCGTTCGGGCGCCTCCACCTGCCCGCTCCGATTTCCCTGGCGCCCTTCTACGCGATCCGCAACCATGCGGTCACCCTGGTGACCTTCCAGGGTCTCGACATCGACGAGACCTTCGCCGTGCGGAACGAGGCCGGCCAGCCCATCCCCGGGCTGTACGCAGCCGGCGAGGTGATCGGTGCCGGCGCTACCTGCGGCAACAGCTTCTGCTCCGGGATGCTCGTCACCCCTGCATTGACCTTCGGGCGGCTCCTCGGGACCCGCCTGGGCAGTCTCTGATCTACCTGCCCTGGTCGATCAGCGCGGTCAAGCTCTCGTAGGTCCATCGCAGTTCTTCCGGCGGAAGATGTGCGGCTGGGGTCAGGAGCACGAGATCGACGAGGCCGGCATAGTCCATCAGCCGGAGTGCTACCTCCTCAGGCGTACCCACCACCACGAATCGTTTGACCAACCCCTCATCATCGAGGCGATCAGGATCCAGCCCCTCAGCGAGCGCGATATCACGAAAGTAGGGCACGGGCCGATAGCGCGCCAAGGCAGAGCTGGCGCCCGCCATTGCCGCAGCGCGACCCCTGCGACTTCCGTCGTGCAGCACGACCCGAACCATGACCGACCGAGGAACCGACCGCCCCGCGCGTGTTGCCCCCTCCTCCAATGCCGGCACCAAGGAGTCGCGGAGCCAAGCCGTCGTGTGCACGACGTTGATGATCACCCCATCACCGATCTCGGCCGCGAGTCGGGCCATCGCGGGACGGGTCGCGGCGAGGTGGATCGGCACGGTGTGCTGCGGCGGCTCGGCACGTTCGCTGCCGTAACCCTTGACCGTGAAGAACTCGCCCTCGTAGTCAGCAACCTGACCCGCCCAGGCCTGCCCGGCGGCCCGTAGGACGGCAACATAGTCACGTAGCCGCGCGAGGGGGCGGCTGGGGTCGATCCCGTGGAAGTCGCGGTTCCACCCCGGCGGCATGGTTCCCAGACCGAGGGTGAACCGGCCTTGCGAGATCTCCGCCAACGTCAGCGCTGCCACCGCGGCCGACACCGGTGACCTGCTCCAGGTCGCCACCGAGGTCATCAACGGCACCGTCGATGTCGCTGCGGCCAGAGACGCCGTGACCGCCACGCTGTCGTAGCGCGCCTCGCCCGCAGCCAGCACGGCAGCCCCTGCCGCCTCAGCCGCTCTGGCCACCGCGGCGTAGTCCGGCAGTGGCAGCGGCGGGACGGCAAGGCACAGGCCGAGATCGGCTCTTCTGCTGGAAGTATCAGGATCAGGTCGCACGGTCGGGGCTCGACCTTCAGGCCGTCGCGGCCCGGTGGGTCCTGGCCAATTCGACGTAGACGTCCGCATTCTGGCGAATCCGGGCGAGGTCCTCGTCGCTGAGCTCGCGACGGACCTTGCCGGGCACCCCGGCAACGAGCGACCGCGGCGGGATGACCGCGCCCTCGGGAACGACCGCCCCGGCCGCGATGAGGCTGCCCGTCCCGACGACCGCCCCGTTGAGGACCACCGCCCCCATCCCGATCAGGCAGTCGTCCTCGATGGTGCACCCGTGCAGCACGGCCCGGTGCCCCACCGAGACCCCAGCCCCGATCGTCGTCGGGTGACCCGGGTCCGTGTGCACGACGACCCCGTCCTGCAGGTTGCTGCGCGGGCCGAGCACGATCGGGTCGGTGTCGGCCCGCAGGACCGCGGTGTACCAGACGCTCGAGTCCTCGCGGAGGTCGACGGCACCGACGACGTCGGCGCTCGGGGCCACCCACGCGGTCGGGTCGACGTGCGGAACGCGCTCACCCAAGGAGATCATCATGGGCCCACCATCCCACGGGCCGCCTGAGTGCTGCTCTTCGCTCGAAGGGAGCGCCTCTCCCGCGGGGATCGAGGATCTTGAGATGGTGTCCGTTAGCGCAGGTCGCGGCGCATGACCAGACGCGGCATCCTGCTCGCCACAGCATCGGTCTGTCCGACGACCCCGAAGCCGGCGTGCTCGAACATCGCCCGGGTGCCCACGAAAGCCATCGTGGTGTCCATCCGTCCAGGTGGATCGACCGGGTGCGCTTCGACCGCGGGTGCCCCACGGGACGCCGCATAGGCGACTGCTCCCTCGAGAAGAGGACCGGTGATGCCGCGCCGACGATGGCCGGCACGCACCACCACGCAGATGATGCTCCACACTGCCACCTCGTCAATGGGGCGGATCAACGCGGAGGCAACCAGTCGTGGGATTTCCTCGCGCGGACCGATCGAGCACCACCCCACCGGAACCTCATCCTGGTAGCCGACGACTCCCGGCGGGTTCGTGCGCTCGGTGAGGCGCCGTATGGCGCGCTCGCGGTCGCCGCCCCCGAGGGCGTCGATCTGTTTGGCGGTCAGCCGGTGCGACAGGCACCAACAGTGCGTTGCCCGCCGGTTCGGGTTGATGACATCGCCGAAGTCATCAAACCGCTCGGGCGTGACCGGGTGGACCTCGAAAGCCATGATCAAGTCAAGCACACCGGTCCCACCCTCACGGTGGGTCCATTGCCATGATCATCGACGGGCGCGGAGTCACCCGCGAAACGTGGAGGTCAATCAACGGGGCGATCGAGGACGACGAGAGTGGCATGCTAGGTCGATGGCCAAGCAACCCAGTGGATTCGCATTTCGGATGATCGGCGTCGACATCGTGATCAGCCACAACGGCCACCGTGCGACGACCCTCCGAGGCGCCGCAGCTGACCAGTTCATCGCAGACGTGGAGGACGGCAACCCTCAACACCTCATGGCCCGATTGACCGGCAACTACAAGCACGGGAACGAGCGTGCCGCGAGAAACCATCCACGCAACCAGCAACGTTGACCCGGCCGGATCGTAGGCATCTGGATCGTCAACCTACGGCCAGTACATTTCGGCGCATGGCTATGGATCGCTCTTTCATCCGCGTCAAGGCAATGTTGGTGGCCCCTAGCGCTGACCATGTCGCCCACGCGGTCAGCGTCAATCCCCCGACGTCCGAGCACCCCCATGGCTACCACAGGCTGATCGGGGGGTCCGTCGAGCTCGGTGAGTCCCATCGTGAAGCGATCCTGCGGGAGGTGCGGGAGGAGCTCGGTGCGACGATCCGAGACCTGACCTACGTGGACGTCGTCGAGAACATCTTCCGCATCAACGGCGTGCTCGGCCACGAGGTCGTGTTCGTGTACACCGGGCGGCTCGAACCGGAGCCAGAGCAGAGCGGGGCGAGTCCCTTCGACGACAGGGACGAGCCGCTCCCGCTGTTCCCTGCCGCTGTCGCCGACCTCGTCGGCACATACCAGCGTTGAGAACGCACCTCGTCGGCTCCCGGCGGTCAGCCGGCCTGATCGGACCGGCGTCGGCGGAGCATGATGACCACGAACGCCCAGATGGCGCAGATGGCGGCCGCCAGGGTGACCGCGATGGCGACGCCCTCACCGGCACGGATGGTGCCCTCCTGGTGAATCAGGTCGCGGATGAGCGAGGCCGAGCGCGCCGAGACTCGGGATAGCCATGGCCCACAACGTATCAACTCCGGTCACCCGGCCGTGGCGCCTGCCTGTCGATGAGGGGCGCCTGCGGGTGGCCCTCCGTACGGGCCACGTCGCGGCGCAGTGACCGGGCGTCCTGGATCAACCCGACGGCAAGCGCGGCACCCACCCCTTCCCCGGCCCGGATCCGCAGGTCAAGGACGGGTTCGAGCCCAAGTTCTCGCAGCACCAGGGCATGAGCCCGCTCCCGGGACCGCTGCCCGGCGATGAGGTGCGCGGCCACGGCTGGCTCGAGACGCAGCGCGGCGAGGGCGCAGACCGAGGTGGCCAAGCCGTCGAGGACCACGACGCCGTGCGCCTCGGTGACGCCGAGCACCACCCCGGTCAGGACGGCGAACTCGCCACCACCGAGCCGGCGCAGTATCTGATCGCTGTCACCCCGAAGCCCGGCCAGGCCCCTGGAGCCGGCGGTGGCCCGGACTCGGGCGAGGGCCCGGGTGACCACGTCGGTCTTGCGATCGATCATCGCGGCGTCCGCCGATGCACCGCGCCCCACGACCTCGGCCGCCGGAAGATCGAGCAGCGCGGCCGCCAGCGTCGCCGCCACCGTCGTGTTACCGACACCGACCTCACCCACCGCGACGATCCCGGACCCAGCCGCAGCGACGCCACGCTCGCGCCCGAAAGCCAGGAGAGCGGCATACGTCGGCTCATCGAGGGCATCGGTCACCACGAGGTCGCCTCTGCTACAGCCGATTCCGGCATCGACGAGGTCGATCGTCAGACCCGCAGCTGCGGCGGCCACCGCGCCCATCGACGTGCCCTCCCGGGTCGCACGGGCCACGTCCGCCGTCACCGAAGGATCGAAGGCGGAGATCCGATAGCGCGTCACGGCATGGTCGGCGGCGGCGAGGACGAGTGTCCCACCGCCGTCGCTGACCGGCAACGCCTCGATCCGGTCGAGGATGCTGTCGAGGGACCCCAGCGAGCCGGGGACGGTGAGCAGGTCATCGGCTCGATCGCGCGCGCCCACGACGTGGGACTGGTCGGGGGCCGCCAGGTGCGAGACCGGGGCCGGGGAGTCCTGCGTCCACCGCTCCCGCATCACGACCTGCTCCAGCGGCAGCCGCCGGGACCACCCGGCCCGCTCCAGGCCCGGCTCGGGCGGGCGCTCGTCGGGCCAGCCGAGGCACAGCCAGCCGAGGGTCTCGACCCGGCCCGCGCGGTGAGCCAGATGTTCTCGATCGCTGCCGCGCACGACCAGAGATCGGCGTCCGGAAAAGTCGCCCGACCGAGCACGCCCCCAGCCGGAGCCCGCCGATCGCAGGCGACGACGATGCCGAGCGGCGCCTCACGGATCCCCTCGAGGGAGAGGTCGAGCAGGCCGCGGGCCGACTCCGGCGCCATCCCGGCCGCCTGACGCAGCCGCGCCCGGTCGGCCATGGCTGCTGCCGCGTCGCGGGTGACCGCCTCGGTCACGACGATGAAACGCCACGGCTGGGAGTGCCCCACGGACGGACCCCGATGGCCCGCGGTGAGCACCGCCGTGAGCACGTCATCGGGCACCGGGTCGGGGCGGAACCGGCGGATGTCACGCCGCGCCCCGACCACCCGGGCCAGCGGATCGATCTCGTCGAGCAGCGCCCAGGCATCCGGCGCCTGGGCCCGCTCCGCAGCCGAGGACGGGTCACCGATGGTCGGGGTCGGACGGCGAAAGGTCACGGGTCGAGCCTAGTTCGGCCCAGCCAGGGCTCAGAGCAGTCAGGGGCTCAGAGCAGCCAGGTGCGGGTGACGCCGAGGACCCGCTCGCCGTCCAGGTCCGCGAGCGAGGCGCCGACGAAGGCGGTGGCCCCCTCGGAGGCCTGCCAGCGGAAGCGGTAGGTCGGCGACGTGACGGCATCGGCGATGGCCAGCGCTGCCTCGGGCCCGGATTGCGCGTTGGCATAGGCCCCGGAGGTGCGAGCGAGGTAGGCCGCGAGCAGGTCAGCATAGGGATCGGTGTGCTCTGCGGGGCCGGCCTCCGTGTCACGGGGCTCGGCATCCACCCGATCAGCGTTGGCGACGAAGTCGCTTGCCACTGCAGCCGGCTCGATGACACTGACCCACACGCCGAACCGCTCCGCGACCGGGGCCAGCGACTGCATGAAGCCCTCGACGGCGAACTTCGCCCCGCAGTAGGCGTCCGCGAAGGGCTGGCCGACGGCACCTCCGACGCTGGTGACGGTGAGGATCCGCCCCGACCCCGCCGCGCGCATGCCGGGCAGGACGAGTTGGGCCAGCGCCACCGGCGCCACATAGTTGAGTTCGAGTTGGTCCCGGACGTCCTCGACGCTCAACTGCTCAGCGGTCCCCACCGCACCCCGGCCCGCATTGTTGAGCAGGACATCGATCCGGCCGTGGTCGGCGAGCACCCAGTCAACACAGGCCCGGGCCGCGTCGTGGTCGGTGACGTCGAGGGCCCGGACGTCGAGGTCGACGCCAGCGTCCTCTGCGGCCGCTCGCAGGGCGCCGTCACGAGCGGTGTCGCGCATCGTGGCGACGACCGTGTGGCCATGTTTGGCCAGTTCGACGGCCGTGTGCAGGCCGATGCCGCTGGAGGTGCCGGTGATGAGGGTGACGGGGGTCATGCGCGAACGCTACGCCCGTCGGACCCAGCGGTCAGGCGTCGTCGTCGTCCAGACCGGCGATGACCACCTCGAGCAGTCGGGCCAACTCGACTCGCTCGGCGTCCGACAGTCGGTGCAGGGTCTCGCCCTCGACGGCGTTGGACTCGCGGATCGCCTGGCTGAAGAGATCCCAGCCCTGCCGGGTGAGGGAGACCAGCGTGCGGGTCCGGTTGGTCTCGTCGGCCCGCCGCGCGAGCAGGCCGCGGCTCTCCATCTTGTCGAGGCGGTGGGTCATCGACGACGGGGCGACACTGGTGAGGTCGGCGAGTTGGCTCGGAGTGAGGCACGCATCGCCCGCCTTGGCCAGGCCCGCGAGCACGGCCCATTCGCCCTGGCTCAGGTCGAGGTCGGCGAACTGCCGGGTGTACCACTGGTCGAGTTTCTTCGTCACCCCGTAGATCGCGGTGATGACCTGTTGGATCGACTCCTCGCCGCCGGCTGCGACATAAGCGGCGACCGCTCTGCGGTGCTGCTCCTGGGCCGTCCGTGGGTGCGCGGGCATACCCGATTGTGGCACGGCCCCTTCACTTGCTAAGATTTCGATCTCGAATGTTTGAATTCGAAATCTTCGGCATCGAAGCCGCACGCAGGGCTGTCCGCCGACTACGGGATCCACGCCCGCCTCCAACACCGGAAAGGGTGTGAATTCGTCATGCGCGCCAAATTGCTCATCCTGGCCTCGTCCATCGGCATGTTGGGCTGGGGAGCCGTCCTGCCCTACCAGTACGCGTATGCCGCTGACACCCGCGGCTGGGGAGCCCTGGCCGCAGCCGCCGCCTCGTCGCTCTTCTCGGTCGGAGCCCTCGTGGCGGCCCCGGTCGCCGGGCGCCTCAGCGACCGCTTCAACCCCGTCGCCGTCGCTGTCCTCGCCCAGCTGCTCGGAGCCATCGGCATCGGCAGCCTCGTCCTCGCCGACTCCATGCCCGCCTTCCTCATCGGCATGTTCGTTTTCGGCCTCGGCCTGACCGCAGCCGTCCCGGCCAAGCAGGTGCTCGTGCTGCGCTGGGTCGGGACGGATGACCGGCGCAAGACGTTCGCCTACAAGTTCACCGGCGAGGCGCTCGCCATGGGGGTCGGCGCCTTCGTCGCCGGCTACCTCATCGACCTCTCCCGGTCCGACGGCATGGACCTCGGCTTCGCCACTGCCGCAGCAGGTTTCGTCGGGTCCTCGCTCATCATCTGGGTGGCCGGCCTGGGCGCCGCCGCGCACCCCGAGAGCGACCTGACGAGCCCTCCCGCGACAGGCGGACGGCCCGGCGAGGCACTCCGGACGATCTTCTCCACCCCGGCGCTGCGCTGGACCGCAGTCATCACGGTGGCCCTCGCCCTCGGCTTCTACGCCCAGTTCGAGTCCGGGCTGCCCGCCTACGCCCTCACCGTCCTACACGTCAAGGAGACGACGATCGGCATGGCTGCCGCGGTCAACTCGATCATCATCGTTGTCATCCAGGTCGTGGTGATCCGGCTGACCGCCAAGCGCAGCGCGTCGAGCCTGCTCATGGCAGTCGGCGCCATCTGGGCCCTGGCCTGGATCGTCCTGAGCGCCGCCCAGTTGCAGCCGGCGATCGCCTCCGCGATGTTCATCACGACCTTCGGGATCTTCGCCGTCGGCGAGACGATGTACTCGCCGGTGCTCAGCCCGCTCACCGCCTCCCTGGCTCCCAAGGGGATGATCGGCCAGACCTTGGGCACGTTCGCCGCGCTGCAGACCACCTTCTCCGCCCTCGGCCCCCTCGTCGCCGGGGCGCTGCTCGGCGCCGGGCTCGCGGATGCCTTCCTCGGGCTGCACCTCGCCATCAGCCTGCTCGCCGTCTACGCGGCGTGGCGCCTCCGCGGGGCCATGCGCACCACCGCTGCGGCAGAGACAGAGACGGAAGCACTGACAGAAGCAAGCACCGAAGCAGCGACGGAGTCGGTCCAGGACTCCCAGCGGCCGCAGTTCAAGCCGGCTGTCGAGCCAGCACTCGAACCGGTGGCCGCACTCAGTTGAGCTGCGCCACCGGGGTGAGCAGCGTGCGGCCGACCAAGCCGACCGAGCTCGACAACGTGGCGAGGAAGTCCTGGCAGAGCGGCTCCATGCCGTCGAGTTCCCACAGGACCCCGGCATTGACCCACGCCGCGTCACGGGCCCGACCGATGCTCCAGGCACCGACGAGGTTTGCCACCGGACCTGCGTAGCGGCGGTCCACGTCGAGCGCGACGCCGTCGAGGAAGGACTGCCGGACCTGCTCCTGCGCCGACGCGAGCAGGTCCGTCACCTTCTGGTAGTCGCCCCGCACCCCCGGACTGTCCGGGCCGAGCCCGAGTTGTCGGCAGGCCGCCACGAGCGCGATCGGCAGGTCGTGGTTGATGTGCGCATTCATCCCGGCGAGCGCGAACTGGATCGGCAGCCGGCCCGGCTGGTGGCGCGCCTCGAACACCGGCACCCAGGCGCTGCACGGCGACGTCGCGTCGACCGCCTCGAGGTACATCCCGGCAAAGACGATGTCGAACCGCGTCATGAACTCGGCACTGCCGAAGTAGCCCTCCGAGATCCGGTCACGGACGAGCTCGGTGACGTGCAGGTACATCCCGTTGAAGGCCGCGAGCCCGTCTCCCGGGTCCATCGGGAGCGCGATCTCGCGCATCCGCTCGCACACGGCGTCGATGGTCGGCAACTGTCCCACGGGCGGGGGGTCCCGCCGCAGCCGGGACCGGCCACGGACGACGTCGACCAGGCGAGTGAGCCATCCCATGCCTCGACGCTAGCGGTCAACCCTCCTGGAAAGCGACGATCCGCTCGATTGCCTCCGCGACGGCCGCCTGCCCCGCGGCGAAGCTGAGCCGCACGGACCGGGTGCCGGCCCGGTCGTCGAAGTCACCGCCCGGGGTGATCGCCACGCCGGCCTCCTCCAACAACGCCGTGCCGTATGCCGCTGAGCTCGGCCAGCGCTCCAGCGCCGTCCCGAGGTCGGCGTAGTAGTAGAACGCCCCGTCAGCGGGAGCCGCCGGTCCCCACCCGAGCCGGGGAGCCTGGTCCAACAGCAGCCTCCGAGTGGCAGCGAACTCGGCGACGGCGGCCTCGCACTCGGAGTAGGACTCTGGGGTGAAGGCGGCCACGGCGGCATACTGCGCCGGGGCCGGCGGGCACAGCGCGAGGTTGCCGGCGAGCGCATCGACCGGCCGGGCCAGGTCCTCGGGCAGCAGCAGCCAGCCGAGGCGCCACCCGGTCATCCCCCAGTACTTCGAGAAGGACGAGACGACGATGGCCGACTCGTCCACCTCCCACGCGCAGACGCCGCGGGGGTCCGCTGCGCCGGCCTCGGGGTAGGTGACGCCGTGGTAGATCTCGTCACTGACCAGGCGCACACCGTGTGCCACGCACCACTGCGAGATCGCGGTCAACTCGGCTCGGTCGACCATGGTGCCGGTGGGGTTCGCGGGCGAGGCGAGGATCAGGCCTGCGAGCGGGCCGCTCTTCAGCGCCTCGTCCAGCAGGTGCGTCGTGGGCTGGTAACGCACCTCGGGACCGCAGTCGATCTCGACGACCTCGCAGCCGAGCGCGCGCAGGATGTTGCGGTAGGCCGGGTAGCCGGGCCTGGCGAGCGCCACCCGGTCACCCGCCTCGAACGCGGCGAGGAAGGCGAGGAGGAAACCGCCCGACGAGCCGGTCGTGATCGCGACCCGGGCGGGGTCGATGTCGAGGCCGTACCAGCGTCGGTAGTGGCCCGCCAGTTCCTGGCGCAGCTCGTGGATCCCGAGCGCGGAGGTGTAGGTGAGCGGGCGCCGGGACGCGTGCAACTGTGCCGCGGCGGCCGACACTGCCGACGGAGCGCCACCGGAGGGTTCCCCCGCACACAGGGAGATGACGTCCCGACCCTGACCCCGCAGCACAGCGACCCGGTCCAGGACGTCCATCACCTCGAAGGGCGGCACCGCCGAGCGGCGCGAGGGCTGAAAGGGTCCAGGCACGGAGGTCACGGGAGGACGTCCATCACCTCGAAGGGCGGCACCGCCGAGCGGCGCGAGGGCTGAAAGGGTCCAGGCACGGAGGTCACGGGGACAGTCTCCCCCAGCCCAGCGCCCTGCGGGACGGGGCTCTGCGGGCGGCAACTTTTCTGGCCGCGGATTAGGCTGCCGGGAGCGCAATATCTACAGTTGGTCCCGTGCAAAAGAACCGGACCCTCCAGAGCCTCTCGCGCGGGGCGTTCCTGGTGCCGGCCGGCATCGCGATGCTCGCTGGGGTCAACGCGTTGCCGGACCTGCACGGGATGCTCATGGTCGCCGGGTTCCTCGGCACCCTCATCGCCATGGAGCGGGCGGTCGCGCTGCGCCACCCGCTCGGGTATGCCGCCCCCCTCCTCCTCGGACTCGGCGGGCTCGCGCTGCTCACCCCGCTCCCGGTGACGGTCGGTCAACTCCTCCTCGTCGACGGGGCCATCGCCTTCGTCGCCGTCTATGCGGCGCTCTATCGACGCAACCACGACGACGTCGTCATCGTGGAGCTGCTGGGCGCCGTCCACCTCGCCATCGGCACGATCCTGTGGCTCCGGCTCGAGATGCCCTGGCTGATGCCGTGGCTGGTCGGCTTCGTCGTCCTGACGATCTGTGCCGAGCGGGTGGAACTGGCCCGCCTCGCCATGCCGGCCACCGGCGGTCGGACCCTCGTCCTGCACGCCGGCGCGCTCACCGCCGGGCTCGTCGCCACGTTGCTGTGGCCCGACGTCGGCGCCCGGCTCACCGGCCTCGTGATCGCCTCCCTGGTCGTGTGGCTGGTGCGGCACGACGTCGCCCGCAAGATGATCAAGGCCACCGGGCTGCCCCGCTTCAGCGCTGCCGCGCTCCTCGGCGGCTACGTCTGGCTGTTCCTGGCCGCGGTGACCTGGCTCGTCACGGGGGCCCAGCTGGACGGGGCCCCCTACGACCTCATCGTCCACTCGGTCATGCTCGGCTTCGCCATCTCGATGGTCATGGCGCACGCACCGGTCATCCTCCCGGCCGTGTTGCGTCGGCCGCTGCCCTACCGGCCGATCATGTGGATCCCCTTGGTGCTCATGCACATCGGTCTGGTGATCCGGATCGGCGCCGGCGACCTCTTCGGCCTCCACACGATCTGGCAGGCTGGGTCCGTCATCAACGTCATCGCACTGCTGCTCTTCTTTGTCGTCGCCGCCGGGTCGAGCGCGCTCGGACCGGTCAAGCGGACACCGAGGCCCGCCCGGAGCTCACCCGACACCTCGCCCGTCACCAGCACCCGGAGTCCTTCATGAGTACCCGTGGGATGAGCACCCGCGGCACGTGGTTCATGCGGGACCGACCCGTCGCCATCTGGCTGTTCGTCGCCGTCGTCGTCAGCCTCATCCATCCCTTCTTCGCCTCGTCGCGGTGGCTCATGGTCCACCTCGTGGTCCTCGGTGCGGTGACCCACTCGGCGATGGTCTGGAGCGTGCACTTCACCGACGCGCTGCTCAAGACCCGGGCGGGCTTCGAGGAGCGCCGCTGGCAGACGATCCGGCTCAGCGTCTTCCAGGTCGGGGCGATCCTGGTCTTCATCGGGGTGCCGCTGGCCATCTGGCCGCTGACCCTCGTGGGAGCGAGCCTGATCTCGATCGCCGTGGTCTGGCACGCGGTCATGCTCGTGCGCCGCCTGCGGGTGGCGCTGCCCGGCCGCTTCCGGATCACGGTCCGCTACTACATCGTCGCGGCCCTGCTGCTCCCGGTCGGCGCGACCTTCGGGGTGCTGCTCGCCCGTGGCCTCGCCGAGCCGTGGAACGGGCGGCTGCTCGTGTCCCACACGATGGTCAACCTCCTCGGCTGGATCGGGCTCACCATCCTCGGCACCCTCGTCACGCTGTGGCCGACCATGCTGCGCACCCGGATGGCACCCAGCGCCGAGTCCGCCTCGAAACAGGCCCTGCCGGTCCTCCTCGTCGGGCTGACCCTCGTGGTCGTCGGCCCGCTGGTGGGCCTTGCGCTCGTCGCGGCGGCAGGCGTGCTGATCTACCTCGGCGGCACGCTCTGGGTCTACCGACCCATCATCACCTCGGCCCGCGGCCGGCCACCCGCCACGTTCCCGACCCTGTCCGCCGGGGCCGGCCTGGTCTGGCTGCCGATCGGCCTCATCGTCATGGCGTGGTCGCTCGTGTCACGCGGGTCCTGGGCGAGCCTCGCCGACAACTACGGGATCCTCACGGCGATTTTCGTCGTCGGCTTCGCCCTGCAGGTCCTGCTCGGCGCCCTGTCCTACCTGCTTCCCATCGTCATCGGCGGCGGGCCCTCGGTCCTGCGCGTGGGGATGGGCGAACTCGAGCGATGGGGCACCGCCCGGGTCGTCGTGGCCAACTTCGGGCTCGCGCTGTGCCTGCTGCCCGTCCCGAGCCTGGTCCGGGTCGTCCTGTCCACCCTGACCCTGGTCGCGCTCGGCCTGGCCGTCCCGATCCTGCTGCGCGGCATCTACGCCTCCGTCAAGGCCAAGCGGTCGCTGGAGGACCGACCCGCCGGCACCCAAGCCGGAGCCGGGGCCGTCTCCGGCGCCGCGCCGACGTCTCCCGGTGAGCGCCGGGCCGCGCCCCTCACCCGCTCCTGGTCCCGCCCGGAGCTCATCGCCGGAGTCGCGATCATCGCCCTTCCACCCCGCCGAGGTCTCGGTCCCGGCCGGCGACAAGCTCGTCATCCACCTCGAGAACACCGACCCCTCCGACGTGCACGACCTCGTCCTGGCCAACGGCGCCTCGAGCGGTCGCCTCAGCCCCGGCCAGAAGGCCACCATCGACGCCGGCGTCATCAGCACCTCCCTCGACGGCTGGTGCTCGGTCGTCGGCCACCGGCAGCTGGGGATGGTCTTCGTCGTCAACGTGATCGGGAGTTCCAGCCCGGCCGCCCCCGGCGTTGCGATGCCGGGGATGCCCGGGATGGATGCTGGTGCCACGGGTCCCAGCCCGGCCATCGACTTCATGAAGGCGTGGGGCCCGGGGTTCACCCCGGCTGACCCCGTCCTGCCACCGCTGACGAACGAGAAGGTGCACCGCATCACGCTCACCGCGGAGGACGTCCCCCTCGAGGTCGCCCCGGGCGTCACCCAGACCCGCTGGACCTACAACGGCTCCTCCACCGCCCCCACCCTGCACGGCCGGGTGGGCGACACCTTCATCGTGA
>CAJDTW010000057.1_pt1 | contig 21110 bp, 18 predicted proteins | sample 7389911 | NCBI WGS metagenome assembly CAJDTW01 (sample SAMEA7055652, study PRJEB34461) | soil metagenome | biome: terrestrial ecosystem; feature: Peninsula; material: soil | place: Antarctica | collected 2016 | reverse complement strand
CGTCACCGAGCCAGGGCCTCCTTGACCTTGTCGGCCGGGAGCAGGTCGAGTCGGAGGGGCTCTCGGGTGAAGGATCCGGTGCCGTGCGACACCGAGCGCAGGTCGATGGGATAGCGGGAGAGCTCGGACTGGGGGACCTCGGCGTGCACGAGGGTCCAGCCGCCCTCCTCGCCGATCTCGGGGGCGGGCTCCGTCCCGACGACCTGACCCCGCCTCCCCAGAAGGTCGGCCATGACCGCCCCGAGGTGCTCGTCGGCCGTCGTGATCGCGACGAGGTCGATGGGCTCCAGCAGGGCGATACTCGACTCCGTGCCGGCCGCCTTGAGGGCCGACGCGGCCGCGCTCTGGAAGGCGACGTCGCTCGAGTCCACGGCGTGCGCCTTGCCATCGACCAGGGTGACCCGCACGTCGACGACCGGGTGACCGGTCAGCAGGCCCTTGTCGAGTTGGGCCCGGACACCCTTCTCGACGGACGGGATGAACTGCCGCGGCACCGACCCGCCGACGACCTTGTCGATGAACTCGATCCCGGCCCCTCGCGGTAGAGGCTCGATGACCAGGGAACACACGGCGTACTGCCCGTGCCCGCCCGACTGCTTGACGTGCCGACCCTCGACCTCGCACCGCCGGACGAACGTCTCGCGCAGGGCCGTCCGGTGCGGCTCGGCGTCCACCATGACGCCGTAGCGCTGGGCCAGTTGGTCGATGAGGTCGTCGACGTGCGCCTGCCCCATCGTCCACAGCACGACCTGGTCGGTCTCGGTGGCGTGCTCCATCCGCATCGTCACGTCTTCGGCGACGATCCGTTGCAGGGCCCCGGCGAGCTTGTCGTCGTCCGACTTGGTCGCAGCCCGGATCGCTACCGGCAACTGCGGCTCCGGCAGCAGCCAGGGCGCCACCACAGCCGGTCGATCGGGCGCGGACAAGGTGTCGGAGGTCTCGGCGTGGGTCAGCTTGGTCACGAGGACGACGTCGCCGGCGATGGCGGTGCCCCGCGGCCGGTGCGTGTCACCGAACGGCGATGAGAGCGGGCCCACCCGCTCGTCGTCGTCGTGGGCCGGGTGCCCGGGAACGTCGTGCCCGACGAAGTCGCCGAGGTGACCGGACACGTGCACGGTGTCATCGACGTGAAGCGTCCCTGCGAAGATCCGCACCAGCGACAGCCGTCCCACGTAGGGGTCGGTGGTCGTGCGCACCACCTCGGCCACGAGCGGCTGGGACGGGTCGCAGGCGACTCCCTTGATCTCCCCGCCGACCGGCGACGTCACGGCAGGCAGCGGGCGGAGCGTCGGGTCGGGGAAGGCCCGCTCGATGATCCCGAGGAGCTCCTCGACGCCGGCCCCCGTCGGCGGGGACACCGGCACGATCGGGAAGAAGGTGCCGCGGGTGATCGCCGTGCGCAGGTCGGCGATCAGGGCGTCGGCCTCGAGCGGCTCGCCCTCCAGGTAGCGGTCGAGCAGGGTCGCGTCCTCGGACTCCTCGATGACCGACTCGATCAGGGCCGCGCGCGCCGCCTGGTGCTCGTCGGACACCTCAGTCACCGTGCCGGTGATCAGCCCGATGACGCCCGTGAGCGCGCCGTCCTCCACGACGGGCCAGTGCGTGGCGCGGGCGTCGCCAAAGGTGCGCCGGCAGGTCTCCACCGTCGCGGCGAAGTGGGCGCGGGGCTGGTCGAGGTGGGTCACCGCGATCGCCCTCGGCAGTCCCACGGCGGCACACTCGCGCCAGAGCAGCGCGATGGGACGGTCGATGTCGTCCGCTCCCGACACGACGAAGATCACCGCGTCGGCCGCCCGCAGCCCCGCCCGCAGCTCACCGATGAAGTCCGGGAATCCCGGAGTGTCAATGAGGTTGACCGTCAGCCCGTCGGCCTCGAACGACGCCACTGCGAGGGCCGTGGTCCGCACGTGCTCGCCGTGGTTCGCCCGGTGCCCCGGCACCCGTGCGGCCACGAGCGCGTCGAACAGGGCGGACTTGCCGGCGCCGCCGGGCCCCACGAGCACGACGTTGCGGATGTCCTGCGGCGAGGCGGGGTTGGGCGCTGCGGGAACGTCTGATCTGCCGGTTGGTCTCGCCATGGCCCCACCCTTCCGCTCTTGTCGCATCCTCACAAGGCCACTGGTCCCATCCTCACAAGGCCACTGCTGCCGTATGCCGCTGAAGCGCCTCCCGCCGCCACCCCGGGTCAGCGCCCCTACCGCCCTGCGCCTCGATGCAGCGCCTGGGTTCTGGGACACCGGCTGCGCTTCGGGGCAGGAACTGCGCGGTGAGACGCAGTCCCTGACACGAAGCGCAGGTGGTGACACGAAGCGCAGTCACCAACACGAAGCGCAGCTCGTGACTACTTGGAGCAGGCCGTGGTCCGTGCGCTGGACGCCTGGGTGGACTTCGTGAGACGCGGCGCTCCGTACTCCTCCGGAGTGGCACGCTGGGGGGATGGGTTTCCGGGAGTATCAGCGCGTGCTCGCGGTCCGCGACACCCGCACGGCCCTGATCCTCGGCTTCTTCATCCGGGTCCCGATGTGGGCCGGTGGGGTCATCCTCACCCTGCACGTCGTCGCGGCGCTCGACCGGAGCTACGGCGAAGCGGGCCTGGTCGCCGCCGCCATGACTCTCGGGATCGCGATCTCCGGTCCGTGGCGGGGCCGGCTCCTCGACCGGATCGGGCTGCGACGCACGGTCGCACCGTCCCTGCTCGTCCAACTCGTCTGCTGGTCGATCGCGCCCTGGGTCGGCTACGCGCCGCTGGTCGGGCTCGCAGCACTCGCCGGCCTCTTCGTCGTGCCCACCTTCTCGATCTTGCGCCAGGTCATCCTCCGCTCGGTGCCCCCGACCCAGCGGCGCACGGCCCTGTCGCTCGACTCGGCCGGGACCGAGCTGTCCTTCATGGCGGGCCCGGCCATCGGGGTCTGGCTCGCGACCACGTGGGACACCGGGATCGCGCTCTTCGCCTCCCAGATGGCGGCCGTCGTGGCGGGCCTGGTGCTCTGGCTCGTCAACCCAGCCCTGCGCGGTGACGCCCCTGAGGTCGTCCGTGCTGACGCCGATGCTGACGTCGCCGATGACGTCGCCGATGACGTCGGCGATGACGTGGTCGCGGATGCCCGCGAGACGGCCGTCCCGAACGAGGTTCTCGTCACTGTCCGCCAGGGAGGCGTCCGAGAAGCCGGTGTGGTGGCGGAGCCGGCGCCTCGGTGGGCCTTCCGTGGGTTCATCACCCTGCCCGTCGCAGCGATCTATCTCGCGGCGTTCGCCTCGACGATCATCCTCACCGGCACCGACGTGTCGGTCGTGGCCGCCCTGCGCTCGTACGACCGGCCCGAAGCCATCGGCTGGGTGCTAGCGCTGTGGGGGGCCGGGTCGCTGGTCGGTGGGCTCATCTACGGCCTCTGGCAGCGGTCCATCTCGGTCTACTGGCTCCTGGGCCTGCTCGCGGCGGTAACCCTGCCGGTGGCCCTGGCCGTCGGCGTGTCGAGCTTTGCAGCCCTGTTGCTCGTCTCCGGGTTGTTCTGTGCACCCACCGTGACGGCCACGGTCGAGCATCTGAGCAGGGTCGTGCCCGAGCGCTTCCGCGGCGAGATGATGGGGTGGCACGGGTCGGCCATGACCGCCGGGTCAGCCTTCGGTGCTCCCGCTGCGGGAGTGGCGATCGACCGTGGTGGCTGGCAGTGGGGATTCCTCAGTGTCTCGCTCATCGGGCTGGGCGTGGCCCTCGCCGGGATGATCATTCAAGGGTGGCGGCGCCGCAGGCCCCAGGTCCTGAGCGGCATCCGGGCCCGGGTCTCGCGCCGGGTCCGGGTGGGTCCCCGGGGGCAGGCGATTTCGGGGGAGCCGGTTCCTGCTGCTAATCTTGAGCACTGACCGGTTGTTCACCTCCCGTTGGTTCGCCAACGGGGCGAGGACAACGTGCCAAGAGAAGCTTGCTTCCACCCGCGTCGACCATCAGGTTGCCGGGTTACAGGTCCGCGCGGAGCGCGTCCCGTCCCCGGACGGAGCGTCCCGTGAAGTCTGCAGTCGGGGTCACCCGATCGCAGACGCGAACCTTGGGAAACATCAGGCTCCTCACGCACCAGCGAGGAGCCTTTCCTCGTGTCCGGAGCACGATCCCATTGTTTCAAGCTAAGGAGCACCACATCAGCGAGCCTCGCATCAACGAGCGCATCCGGGTCCCGGAAGTGCGCTTGGTTGGCCCCAACGGCGAGCAGGTCGGCATCGTCCGCGTCGAAGACGCGCTGCGTCTGGCCGAGGAGGCGAACCTCGACCTCGTCGAGGTGGCACCCATGGCCAAGCCGCCGGTCGCCAAGCTCATGGACTTCGGCAAGTTCAAGTACGAAGCAGCCCTCAAGGCACGAGAAGCGCGCAAGAACCAGGTCAACACGGTCATCAAGGAGATCAAACTCCGTCCCAAGATCGACCCGCACGACTACGGCACCAAGAAGGGCCACGTCGAGCGGTTCCTCAAGGCCGGCGACAAGGTCAAGGTGACGATCATGTTCCGCGGACGTGAGCAGTCCCGTCCCGAACTGGGTCGCCGCCTGCTCGAGCGCCTGGCAGATGACATCGGCGAGCTCGGCTTCGTCGAGTCCTCGCCGAAGCAGGACGGTCGCAACATGATCATGGTGATCGGTCCGACCAAGAAGAAGGCCGAGGCCAAGGCGGAGGCGCGGCGCTCCCGTGAAAAGGACGCAGCCGAGCACAGCGCTCACGGGCACCACGCGCACGATCACCACGCGCCCGAGACCGACGCGCCCGAGACTGACGCGCCCGAGACCGACGCAGCCGAGCCCGAAGCGCCCGAGACGGATGCACCCGAGATGAGTGCACCCGCGGAGGCCGCAGCCTCTGAGTGAGGCGGCCCGACTCCACCCCGACCGGCCCTGTGCCTGTCACGCCATGCAGCACCATCGCACGACAACACGAAGGAGATCGGCGCCATGCCGAAGATGAAGACGCACAGCGGGGCGAAGAAGCGCTTCCGCCTGACCGGCACTGGCAAGGTCATGCGTGAGCAGGCCGGCGGTCGTCACCTGCTCGAGCACAAGTCGAGCAAGAAGAAGCGTTCCATCGCGAACGATGTCGAGGTCGCCAAGCCGGACGCCAAGAAGGTCAAGAAGCTTCTCGGCAAGTGAGCCGAGTCCCCACCAACGAAGGAGTATTCACGTGGCACGCGTGAAGCGGGCGGTCAACGCCCATAAGAAACGTCGCGTTGTTCTTGAGCGCGCAAGCGGCTACCGCGGTCAGCGGAGCCGGCTCTACCGCAAGGCCAAGGAGCAGGTCACCCACTCGCTCGGCTATGCCTATCGGGACCGCCGGGCCCGCAAGGGTGACTTCCGTCGCCTGTGGATCCAGCGCATCAATGCTGCGGCCCGCGCCAACGGCATGACCTACAACCGCTTCATGCAGGGCCTCAAGATTGCTGGTGTCGAGGTCGACCGCAAGATCCTCGCGGACCTCGCCGTCAACGACGCCCCCGCCTTCGCGAACCTCGTTGAGGTCTCCCGCGCCAACGTCCCGGCCCAGCCGACCCCGTGCTGACCAACACCCGATCTGATCGGGTCAAGTCGGTACGGGCGCTGTCCCGGCGTTCAGCGCGTTCCAGGACGGGGCTGTTCGTCGCCGAGGGCCCGCAGTCGGTCCGTGAGGCGCTCGCTCACCGGCCCGACCACGTGCGTGACGTCTACGTCACCGAGTCGGCAGCCCAGCGGCATACGGACGTCATGGCCCTGGCCGATGCGGCGGGGACCCACGTCCACGAGGTCACCGAAGAGGTCCTCGCCGCGCTCTGCGACACGAAGTCCCCCCAAGGGATTGCTGCCGTGTGCCGGGTGCTGGCGCTGGATCTCGACACTGCCCTCCGGAGCCTGCCGGACCAGGCGATCGTCTGCGTCCTGACCCACGTCCGCGACCCCGGCAACGCGGGCACGGTGATCCGGGGGGCGGATGCCGCGGGCGCCGACCTGGTGATTGTCAGCTCCGCGAGCGTGGACCTCTACAACCCTAAGGTGGTCCGCTCCACGGCGGGCTCACTGTTCCACCTGCCGATCGTGACCGGCGTCCCCGTCGACGAGATCCTGGCGGCGTTGCGCGCCCAGGGGATCGCGCTGCTGGCAGCCGACGGCGTCGGCACCACGATGCTGCCGGACGTCGACCTGGCGCGCTCGCACGCGTGGGTGATGGGCAACGAGGCGTGGGGTCTGGACCCGGCGGTCCGGGAGGGCTGCGATGCGGTCGTGCGCGTGCCGATCCACGGCCTGGCCGAGTCGCTCAACCTCGCGATGGCGGCCACCCTGTGCCTCTACGAGTCGGCCAGGGTCCGGCACCGCTGACACGTGGGGCGTAGCCGCATGGGTCAGCCGCGACCGAGGTCGGTATCCTCACTCGCATGGGCTTCCCAGAGGCGCTCCCCGACGACGCGGCCGTGCTCAAGTCGGTCATGACTCTGGGCGAGTTGCTGCCTGACGGGCTCGTCGTGGTCAGCGAGGACCGCCTCATTCGCTTCGTCAACGCCGAGGCAGCCCGCATCCTGGACCGGGACCCGGCGTCGATGCTGGGCCTGGAGCTCACGACCGCGTTGCCGCTCCGGGACACCTACGGTCGGGACTGGTGGCCCGGTGCCGACCCGTGGCTGGTCGACGCCGACCAGACAGGGCATCGTGAGCGGCTGCTGGTCGCCGAGGACGGGCGCGAGGTGCTGGTGACGGCTCGCTACGTCCGGCTGGGGCCACGGGGCGAGATCCGGCGCGTGATGCTGGGATTGCGCGATGCCGAGACCAGGCTCGCCGCCGAGCGGGACCAGGCCAACGTGCTGACCACGGTCGCGCACGAGCTACGCGCCCCGCTCACGTCGGTGCAGGGCTTCACGAGCAGCCTGCTGCGCCGGTGGGATCGCTTCACCGACGAGCAGAAGCGGCTCATGATCGAGACGATCGAGGCCGATGCCAAGCGGCTGACCCGATTGATCACCGAACTGCTCGACATCTCCCGGCTCGACTCGGACCGTTTGAACCTGCGGCTGGGACCGGTCGACCTCGAGGCGCTGCTGTCGAAGCACCTGCTGCGCCACGACCTCGGCCTGCTCCCCGGGGACATCCGGCTCCGACTCGGCGCGCGGGCCAGTGACGAAGGCATCCCAGAACTGTGGGCTGACCGGGACCGGCTCGACCAGGTGTTCTTCAACCTCATCGACAACAGCGTGCGGCACGGCGCCGGGGTCGTCACGATGACCCTCGACCGCGACCCGGAGGACCCCGACGGCGTGGTGGTGCACGTCGAAGACGAGGGTGACGGGATCCCGGAGGAGGATTGGCCCGTGGTCTTCGGCCGATTCTGGCACGGCCGGGACAATGTCACGACGGGACTCGGGCTCTACGTCGCGCGAGGACTGGTGCAGGCCCATGGTGGCCACATCGAGGTGGGTGCGGCGGAGTCGGGAGGGGCTCGGTTCACCGTCCGGTTGCGCTCGGCGCTGCCGGGCGCGATGGTGACCAACGGGTCGCCGGTGCCCGACGGTGCGGGCGTGCCTGATGGGCCGGAGGACGGCGCGCGACCCCGCCCCTAGACTGGCCACTGGATCCCGGCCCGGTCCGATGCGATCAGGGGCCGAGCCGCACCCCTGGCCCCGATCGAGAGCAGCACCCGCGCATGTCCGGACCCAACACCAACTACGACCCCGTCGAGGTCTCCGCCCTCGACCCGGCCACCATCGACGCGGCGCTGGGCGAGGCCATCACGGCCATCGCTGCAGCGAGCACCCTCGATGAGCTCAAGGCCGTGCGGATCCTCCACCAGGGGGAGAAGAGCCCGCTGTCCCTGGCCAACCGGGAGATCGGTGCCCTGCCGCCGAGTGCCAAGGCCGAGGCCGGCAAGCGGGTCGGCCAGGCCAAGGGACGGGTCGGCGCCGCCATCACCGCGCGCCAGGGCGAGCTCGAGGCGGAGCGGGACGCCCGGATCCTCGTCGAGGAGCGCGTCGACGTGACGGTCCCGGCCACCCGCCGGGCCCACGGGGCACGGCACCCCATCGAGCTCGTCGCGCAGCGCCTCGTCGATGCCTTCGTCGGGATGGGCTGGGAGGTCGCCGAAGGCCCTGAGCTCGAGGCGGAGTGGCTCAACTTCGACGCCCTCAACCTCGGGCCGGACCACCCGGCGCGGCAGATGCAGGACACCTTCTTCCTCGACCCGGTCGACTCGGGCCTCGTGCTGCGCACCCACACGTCGCCGGTCCAGATCCGGACCATGCTCGAGCAGGAGCCGCCGATCTACATCGTCGCCCCGGGCAAGGTCTTCCGGACCGACGACCTCGATGCGACGCACACGCCGGTCTTCCACCAGGTCGAGTGCCTGGCCATCGACCAGGGACTGACGATGGCCCACCTGCGCGGCGCCATCGACGCGTTCGTGCAGATCATGTTCGGCGCCGGGACCCGCACCCGGGTGCGCTGCTCCTACTTCCCCTTCACCGAACCCTCGATGGAGACCGACTTCGGGTGCTTCGCCTGCCACGGAAGCGGGTCCGCCGAGACCGGGGGCCAGTGCCGGGTCTGTGGTGGCTCCGGCTGGATCGAGCTGGGCGGGTCCGGGATGGTCAACCACAAGGTGCTCCGGTCCTGCGGCATCGACCCCGAGGTCTACTCCGGGTTCGCCTTCGGGCTCGGGATCGAGCGGGCGCTGATGTTGCGCCACGGCGTGCAGGGCATGCACGAGATGGTCGAGGGCGATCTCCGCTTCTCGCAGCAGTTCGGGATGGAGGTCTGACATGCGCGCACCACTGACCTGGCTCGCCGAGTACACCGACCTCGCCGAGGGTGCGACCGGCGCCGACGTCGCCGCGTCCCTCGTGTCGGTCGGCCTCGAGGAGGAGGACCTGCACGGGGGCGACCTCACCGGCCCGCTCGTCGTCGGACGGGTCCTCGAGTTCGAGGAGCAGGTGCAGAAGAACGGCAAGCCGATCCGCTACTGCGTCGTCGACGTGGGCCCGCACGGCCAGATGCTGACCGAGGGCAAGGCGCAGGAGATCGTCTGCGGCGCCACCAATTTCGCCGTCGGTGACCTCGTCGTCGTCGTCCTGCCCGGGGCCGTCCTGCCCGGCGGCTTCGCCATCTCGGCGCGCAAGACCTATGGCCGGATGTCCAACGGGATGATCTGTGCCGAGGACGAGATCGGTCTGGGCACCGACCACGACGGCATCATCGTGCTCGATCAACTCCTCACACCGGACGAGGCCGCCGGACTGGCACCCGGTGACGACGCGATCGCCCTGCTCGGGCTGGCCGACGAGACCATCGAGGCCAACGTCACCCCCGATCGCGGCTACTGCTTCTCGGTGCGCGGGCTGGCCCGCGAGTACTGGCACTCCCAGGGCAGCCGCCCCGGTGGATTCCGGGACCCGGCCGACCTCGACGCGCCGGCCGGCAACGCGGACGGCCACGAGGTCCGTCTCGAGGACGAGTCGCCGCTCGACGGCGTGCCCGGGTGCGACCGCTTCGTCACCCGGGTGGTCCGGGGCGTCGACGCGTCAGCGGCCTCGCCGGCGTGGATGCAGAAGCGGCTGACCCAGATGGGGATGCGGCCGATCTCGCTCGCCGTCGACGTGACGAACTACGTCATGCTCGCCCTGGGGCAACCGTTGCACGCCTACGACCTCGACGCGCTGTCCGGCCCGATCGTCGTGCGACGGGCCCGGCCGGGGGAGCGGCTGACCACCCTCGATGACGCCCTGCGCACCCTCGACCCGGAGGACCTGCTCATCACCGACGCCGGGGAGACTGTGCTCGGCATCGCCGGGGTCATGGGCGGAGCCTCCTCGGAGGTGAGCAGCTCGACCACGAACCTGCTCATCGAGGCCGCCCACTTCGACCCGACATCGATCGCTCGCTCCTCGCGTCGGCACCAGCTCGTCTCGGAGGCCTCCAAGCGTTTCGAGCGGGGGGTCGACCCGCAGGTGTCGCCGGCGGCTGCCCAACTCGCCGTCGACCTGCTCACCACCTACGGCGGTGGTGAGGTCGACCGCGGCGTCACGGACGTTGATCACACGACGAGCCCGGCGGCCTACGGCCTCGACGTCACGCAGCCGAGCCGGATCGTCGGCGTCGACTACCCCCGCGAGCACGTCGTGCAGATCCTGCGCGACCTCGGGTGCGAGGTGGCCGACACCGACGACGAGACGGTGGTCGAGGTGACGCCGCCGTCGTGGCGCCCCGACCTCGTGGACGGCCCTGACTACGCGGAGGAGGTCGCCCGGATCGACGGGTACTACAACATCCCGTCGATCATCCCGACCCCGTCCGCCGGTCGCGGCCTGACCCACGGCCAGAAGGCGCGCCGGGTCGTAGCGAACGCACTGGCCGGCGCCGGCTTCACCGAGGTGCTGACCTATCCTTTCGTCGCCGCCGACCTCGCCGACCGGATGATGTTGTCCGAGGACGATGACCGGCGCCGCGCCGTGCGCTTGGCCAACCCGCTCTCCGACGAGCGACCGTTGTTGCGCACCAGCGTGGTGTCGAGCCTCGTCGATGCCTTGCGCCGCAACGTGTCCCGGGGTCACCGGGACGTCGCCCTGTTTGAGGTCGGGCTGGTCTTCCGCCCCGACGGCCCCCTCGGGCAGGCGCCGATCCCCACCGTGCACTCCCGCCCGTCGGAGGCTGCGCTCGAGCAGTTGTATGCCGCTGTGCCGGCCCAGCCGCGCCGGGCCGGCATCATCGCGAGCGGGCTGATCGAGCACGCCGGCTGGTGGGGTCCGGGCCGCAGCGCGGACTGGAGCGACATGGTCGCTGCCGTGCAGGCGGTCGCTGCCGCTCTGGTCGTGCCAGTGGTCGTGGCCAACGACCCCGACCACGCCCCGTGGCACCCGGGCCGGTGCGCCCGGATCTCGCTCGAGGACGGCACCCTCGTCGGCCACGCCGGCGAGCTGCACCCCAAGGTGCTCGCAGCGCTCGACCTCCCGGCCCGGGCGGTCGCCGCGGAGATCGACCTCGATGTGCTGATGACGGCCAGCGACCGGGCGGTCCAGGCCGTGCCGTTCTCGACCTATCCACCGGCACTGACCGACGTCGCCCTGCTCGTGCGGTCCGAGGTGTCGGCCGGTGAGGTCGAGGCGGCGCTGCGTGCCGGGGCGGGGGACTGCCTGGAGTCCGTGGGCCTCTTCGACGTCTACGAGGGGGAGCGGCTCGAGGCGGGCCACACCTCCCTGGCCTACCGGTTGTCCTTCCGGGCCAGCGACCGCACCCTGACGACCGACGAGGTCAACACCTTCCGCGACGCGGCTGTTGCCGCTGCAGCGGAGGCGACCGGGGCGGTCCAGCGCTGACCGACCCATGCAGGGATATGCATGATCGTGTATAGTCATGCGTTGTGATCAGGGCAGCAGTTGCAGGGGCGAGCGGGTACGCCGGAGGAGAGATCCTTCGGCTCCTGCTCGCCCATCCGGAGTTCGAGGTCGGCGCCGTCACTGCCGGGAGCAGTGCGGGCGAGCGACTGGGCACCATCCACCGCAACCTCACCCCGCTGGCGGACCGGGTCCTCACCGACACGACGGTGGCCACGCTCGCCGGGCACGATGTCGTCTTCCTGGCCCTCCCGCACGGGCACTCCGCGGCGCTGGCCGCCCAGTTGCCGGACGAGGTCGTCATCATCGACTGCGGCGCGGACTTCCGGCTCGAGTCGCAGGAGGCGTGGACCGCCTTCTATGACACGCCGTATGCCGGGTCGTGGCCCTACGGGATGCCGGAGCTGTCGGTGGGCGGGGGAGCGATCTCCCTGGCGCTCGCGCCCGGCCTCGCGGCAGGGGTGCTCGACCCCCGGGACATCGTCATCGTCGCGGCGTCCGGCAGCTCCGGCGCCGGCAAGTCACTCAAGGCGCACCTGCTGGGTGCCGAGGTGATGGGGTCGATGTCGCCGTACGGCGTCGGGGGCGGGCACCGGCACACCCCCGAGATCGAGCAGAACCTCTCGCGGGCCGCCGGCCGTCCCGTCACCATCTCCTTCACCCCGACCCTGGCCCCGATGCCCCGGGGGATCCTCGCCACCTGCACGGCGCGCCTGGCTGAAGGCGGCGACCCGGCTGTGGTCCGGTCCGTCTGGGAGTCGGCCTATGCCCACGAGCCGTTCGTGCACCTGCTGCCCGAGGGTGACTGGCCCCGGACCGCGGATGTGCTCGGGAGCAACAACGTGCACCTCGGGCTCATCGTCGACACGCATGCCGGGCGGGTCGTCGTGGTCTCGGCGGTCGACAACCTGACCAAGGGCACCGCCGGTGCCGCTGTCCAGTGCGCCAACCTCGCCCTCGGATTCGAGGAGACCCTCGGTCTCCCACAGACAGGAGTGGCCCCGTGAGCGACCCGCCAGCACAGCCGATCGTCAACCTGCCCCAGGGGTTTCGTGCCGCCGGAGTGACCGCTGGGCTCAAAGCCAGTGGTCGTCCCGATCTCGCCCTCGTCGTCAACGATGGCCCCGACCACCACGCCGCCGCCGTCTTCACCAGCAATCGCGTCGTCGCCGCGCCGGTGATCTGGTCACGTCAGGTCGTCAGTGATTCGCGGGTCGATGCCGTGGTCCTCAACTCCGGCGGGGCCAACGCCTGCACCGGAGCGCCCGGCTTCCAGGACGCGCACCGGATGGCGGAGCTGGTCGCCTCGGGTGTCGGGGTCTCGGCCGGCGACGTCGTCGTCTGCTCGACCGGCCTGATCGGTGAGCTGCTGCCCATGGACAAGGTCACCGCCGGGATCGCGGCTGCGGCCGCGGAGCTCGGACCGGACGGGCACGAGGCGGCAGCCGTCGCGATCATGACCACCGACACGGTGCACAAGGTGGCGGCCCATGCCGGTGACGGCTGGTCGATCTCGGGGATGGCCAAGGGCGCCGGCATGCTGGCCCCCGCCCTCGCGACGATGCTCGTCGTGCTCACCACCGATGCGGTGGTCGACCCGGACGACCTCGGTGCCGGGTTGCGCTCCGCCACGGCGCTCTCCTTCGACCGCATCGACTCCGACGCCTGCATGTCGACCAACGACACCGTCCTGGTGCTCGCCTCCGGTGCCTCGGGGCGTCGGGCCGGCCCGGACGAGTTGGCTGCCGGCCTCCTCGCCGTCTGCTCCGACCTGGCCCGCCAACTCATCGGTGATGCCGAGGGCGCCGCCCACGACGTGGCCATAGAGGTCCGCACCGCGGCCTCCGAGACGGACGCCCTCGAAGTGGCTCGGGCCATCGCCCGCAACAACCTCTTCAAGTGCGCGATCTTCGGCAACGATCCCAACTGGGGCCGGGTCCTGGCCGCGGTCGGCACCACCCGGGCGCAGTTCGACCCCGCCCTGCTCGACGTGTCCATGAACGGCGTGCAGGTGTGTCGGGCGGGCGGTGTGGGCGATGACCGGATGCTGGTGGACCTGACCCCGCGCGAGGTCCACGTCCTCGTCGACCTGCACGCGGGGGATGCGGGCGCGACCATCTGGACCAATGACCTGACCCACGACTACGTCGAAGAGAACTCGGCCTACAGCACATGACCGTCACCGACCCCACGGCCGGGGTGACCCCACCAGCCACGCCGCTGCACCTCCCCCTCCCGGTGCCCCCAGTGGTGCCCGCCCAGCCGGACGGTCCAGCGCACCTGCGCGGCCTCATCGATGCGGCCGCGATCCGGGTCGCGGCGGGCAAGGCGCAGACGCTGGTCGAGGCCCTGCCGTGGCTCGAACGCTTCCGCGGCGCTCTCGTGGTCGTGAAGTACGGCGGCAACGCGATGCTCGACGAACCGCTCAAGAAGGCGTTCGCCCAGGACATCGCCTTCCTGCGTTTCGCCGGGCTGCGCCCCGTCGTCGTGCACGGAGGCGGCCCCCAGATCAAGTCGATGCTCGCCCGGCTCGGCCTCGAGAGCGAGTTCAAGGGCGGGCTGCGGGTCACCACCCCGGAGGTCATGGACGTCGTCCGGATGGTCCTGACCGGCCAGGTCGGCCGCGAGCTGGTCGGCCTGCTCAACCAGCACGGGCCCATCGCCGTCGGTCTCTCCGGCGAGGACGCCGGGCTCTTCGGCGCGCGGCGGCGCGGCACGCAGATCAACGGGGAGCTGGTCGACCTCGGGCTGGTCGGTGACGTCGAGAGCGTGAACCCCTCGGCCGTGCACGACATCCTGGCCGCTGGTCGGGTCCCCGTCGTGTCGACCGTGGCACCGGACCTCGACGTCGAGGGGCAGGTGCTCAACGTCAACGCCGACACCGCTGCGGCCGCCCTCGCGGTCGCGCTGGAGGCCGAGAAGCTGGTCGTGCTGACCGACGTCGAAGGCATCTACGCCGACTGGCCGGACCGGGCCTCGCTGCTGTCGAGCATCGACGCCACCGCCGCCCGGGACCTGCTCACCCGGGTCGACGCCGGCATGGTGCCCAAGCTCGAGGCCTGCATCCGTGCCGTCGAGGGTGGCGTGCCCCAGGCGCACGTCGTCGACGGGCGCACGGCGCACTCGATCCTGCTCGAGGTCTTCACGGACGAAGGCATCGGCACGATGGTGCTACCCGACCGGCCCGAAGAGCCTGACCCGCCCGCAGGGCCCGGAGAGAAAGTCGAGGAGAACGCATGAGTGAGGGAGCTGACCTGCTCGGTCGCTACGCCGACTCGATGGTGCAGGTCTTCGGCACGCCGCAACTGGTCCTGGCTTCGGGCAGCGGTTGCTGGGTGACCGATGTGGACGGCAACCGCTACCTCGACCTGCTCGCGGGGATCGCGGTCAACGCCCTCGGCCACGGTCACCCCGCGCTGGTGAGCGCCGTGACCCAGCAGGCGCAATCACTGATCCACATCTCCAACTTCTTCACCAGCGAGGCCCAGATCCGGCTCGCGGAGCGATTGCTCCACCTGGCCGGTGCCCCGCACGGCTCGGGGGTGTTCTTCACCAATTCCGGGACGGAGGCGATCGAAGCAGCGATCAAGCTGTCGCGACGGACCGGAAGACGGCGGATCATCGCGCTGGAGGGCGCCTTCCACGGGAGGTCCACCGGAGCGTTGGCCCTGACCCACAAGGCGGCCTACCGTGAGCCGTTCGAACCGCTCATCCCCGAGGTCGTCTTCGTCCCGCCCAACGACGCCCCGGCCCTCCGCGCGGCGCTCGATTCGAGCGTCGCCGCAGTGGTCCTCGAGCCGATCCAGGGCGAGGCCGGGGTGCGGCCCCTCACCGACGACTACCTGCACCTCGCTCGCGAGCTGACGACCCGGCACGGCGCTCTGCTCATCGTCGACGAGATCCAGACCGGCGTCGGTCGCACCGGTCAGTGGTTCGCGCACCAGGCGAGCGGGATCGTGCCCGACGCGATGACCCTCGCCAAGGGCCTCGCGGGTGGTGTTCCCATCGGGGCCCTGGTCACGTTTGGAGCCGACGTCACTGGACTGCTCGGTGCCGGACAGCACGGGACGACGTTCGGCGGCAATCCGCTGGCGTGTGCGGCCGGACTCGCGGTCCTCGACACGATCGAGGGGGATGGGCTGCTCGACAACGCGATCCGGGTCGGCGACCTGATCGAGGCGCTCGAGATCGATGGGGTGGCCGCCACGAGGGGACGTGGCCTCCTGCGTGCGATCGAACTGAGCGGCCCACCTGCTCCCGCGGTGGCGATCGCGGCTCGCGACGCCGGCTTCATCGTCAACGCCGTCACCCCCACGGCGCTGCGACTCGCCCCGCCGCTCATCCTCTCGGAGGCCGAGCTGACGCAGTTCATCGACGCGCTCCCGGACATCCTGCGGCAGGCGGCGCACCCATGAGCGCGACCGCGAGCCGCACCCAGCGGCAACAACGGATCGTCGAGCTCCTCGGCGAGCACGAGGTGCGCAGCCAGGGTGAGCTGTCCGACCTGCTCGCCGCCGACGGCATCGACGTGACGCAGGCGACGCTGTCCCGAGACCTCGTCGAGGTCGGCGCGATCAAGGTGCGCCGGGGGCGTTCCCTCACGTATGCCGTTCCCACTGAGGGAGGAGAGCTGGCCCCGGTCGGGAGCATCGGTGGGGAAGCCGGCACCTCACGGCTGCGGCGGGCCTCAGAGGAACTGCTCGTGTCCGCGACTGCCGCGGACAACCTGGTCGTCCTCAAGACGCCCCCCGGCGCGGCGAACTACCTGGCCTCCGCCATCGACCAGACGCGTGATCCCGATGTGCTCGGCACCATCGCGGGCGATGACACCATCCTGCTCATCGCCCCGTCCCGTGAGGTGGCCGTTGCGCTCGCCGAACGGTTGCTCGACCTCGTCGGGCCCGGTGACTGAAGCCTTCGGGCCAGGTGACTGAGCCGTCGGGCCCGGCCACTGACACCATCGAACCCCACGACTGACACCCCAGCACCAGGAGCGAACCGTCCATGACGACCGACCGTCAGAAGCCCGACTCACCGTCCATCAGCCTGTGGGGCGGTCGCTTCGCCGGGGGCCCGGACGAGGCGCTCGCCGCCCTGTCCAAGAGCACCCACTTCGACTGGCGGCTAGCCCCCCAGGACCTGGCGGGCTCCCGAGCTCACGCGAGGGTGCTGTCTGCCGCAGGGCTCCTGTCCGACCACGACCTGGCCGCGATGCTGGCCGGCATCGCGCAGCTGGAGGCGGACGTGCTCTCGGGGGAGTTCCTGCCTGCAGACGGGGACGAGGACGTGCACACCGCGCTCGAGCGCGGGCTCATCGAGCGCGCGGGGGCCGAGGTCGGTGGTCGGCTGCGGGCCGGCCGGTCCCGCAACGACCAGGTCGCCACGCTCTTCCGGATGTACCTGCGCGAGCACGCCCGGACCGTGTCAGCGCTCGTCCTCGACGTCGTCGATGCCCTCATCGGTCAGGCGGAGGCGCACCTGGGCGTGGCCATGCCCGGACGGACCCACCTGCAGCACGCCCAGCCCATCCTGCTCTCGCACCACCTGCTCGCGCACGCCTGGGCCCTGCTGCGCGACGTCGACCGCTTCCGGGACTGGGACGTGCGGACCGACTCGTCGCCCTACGGCTCCGGGGCGCTCGCCGGCTCCTCGCTCGGGCTCGATCCCGAGGCGGTCGCCCGCGACCTCGGCTTCTCCCGGGCGGTCGAGAACTCCATCGACGGGACCGCGTCGCGTGACTTCGCCGCGGAGTTCTCCTTCGTTGCGGCGATGACGGCGGTCGACATCTCGCGGCACGCCGAGGAGGTCGTGCTCTGGGCGACCAAGGAGTTCTCCTTCGTGACGCTGCACGACTCGTACTCGACCGGGTCGAGCATCATGCCGCAGAAGAAGAACCCCGACGTCGCCGAGCTGGCCCGGGGCAAAGCCGGTCGCCTCATCGGAGACCTCGCTGGACTGCTCGCCACCCTCAAGGCGCTGCCCCTGGCCTACAACCGTGACCTGCAGGAGGACAAGGAGCCCGTGTTCGACGCGATCGACACCCTCGAGGTGCTGCTGCCCGCCTTCTCGGGCATGGTTGCGACCCTGAACTTCAACACGGAGCGACTGGAGTCACTGGCGCCGCAAGGCTTCGCGCTGGCCACCGACATCGCGGAGTGGCTGGTCCGTGAGGGGGTCGCGTTCCGGATTGCCCACGAGGTCGCCGGTGCCTGCGTCAAGGAGTGCGAGGGCCGCGGCATCGAGCTGTGGGACCTCGCCGATGACGACTTCGCCCGGATCAGCGAGCACCTGACGCCGAGCGTGCGCAAGGTGCTCTCGGTCGAGGGTTCGCTGGCCTCGCGCGACGCCGTCGGTGGGACCGCCCCGGTGCGCGTCGCCGAGCAGCTCGCGGCGGCGCGGTCCCGGGCCGCGGACGCACGGGCCTGGGCCGTGACTAACGTCTGAGGTATGAAGCTGCTCCCCACTCGCCTGCCCCGCGACTTCTTCGCCCGTCCCGGGGTCGAGGTGGCGCCGCAGTTGTTGGGCTGCCGCGTCACCCACGCGGGGGTGACGCTGCGGCTGACCGAGGTCGAGGTCTACGCCGGGGAGGTCGACCCGGGCTCGCACGCCTACCGCGGACCCACGCCGAGGACAGCAGTGATGTTCGGACCGGCGGGGTTCCTCTATGTCTACTTCACCTACGGAAACCACTGGTGCGCCAACCTCGTCGTCGGTCACGAAGGCACCGCTGAGGCCATCCTCATGCGCGGGGGAGAAGTGGTGGCCGGCCACGACGTGGCGCAGGCCCGACGTGCCGGCAGGCGGGAGCGCGACTGGGCCCGGGGACCGGGCCGCCTCGGCCAGGTGCTGGCGCTCGGTCGGGACCAGACCGGGCGGGATTTCTGCCGGCCTGCGCTGGGTGAGCCGGTCGACTTCCTCGTCGAGAGCCCTGACTCCCCGGTCGACCCGGCGCTGGTGCGCACCGGTCCCCGGGTCGGTGTCAGCGGACCGGGCGGCGACGGCACGGTCTACCCGTGGCGTTACTGGATCGACGGAGAGGCGACGGTGTCGACCTATCGCCCCGGGGCGCCGCGGGCGCGCCGCTGAGCCAACGCTTGGGCGACGCGGCTAGGTTGGAGGGCATGCAGACCGATGCCGTCCTTCGCCTGATGCAGGAGGTCGCGGCCGAGGTGATCACGCCGCGGTTCCGCAGGCTTTCCGGGGACCAGATCCTCGAGAAGAAGCCTGGCGACCTCGTGACCGTGGCTGACCGCGAGGCCGAGGTGCTGATCACCCGCGCGCTGCGCCAGGCCTACCCGGATGCCGTCATCCTCGGTGAGGAAGCAACCCATCTCGACCGCGACCTGGTGAGCCGCTACGAGCGCGCGGACCATGCGTTCACGGTCGACCCGATCGACGGCACCAAGAATTTTGTGAAGGGCTCACAGGACCACGCGGTCATGATCAGCGAGGTGCGAGGTGGGCAGGCAGCGCGGGCGTGGATCTGGCAACCGCAACACGAGGTGGCCTATGTCGCCGAGTCCGGCGCCGGTGCCTTCCGCAACGGGGTCCGCCTGACCCGGGCACGGCCCGACACGGCAGCGCTGCGGGGCGTCACTTCCTATCGCCGGTGGATCGGCACGGCGTTGGGTGACCTGCCGCCAATGGAGCTGACCTGGGTGTGTTGCGGGGTGGACTACCCCCAGTTGGTCGAAGGCGCGGCCGACTACATCGTCTACCGCGGCACGGCCGCCTGGGACCACGTCCCCGGCTCGCTCCTGCTGCGCGAGGCGGGCGCCTTCCTCGGCACCTTCGACGGCCACGAGTACCAGCCTCAGCTGCCCCCACCGCGGGGGCTCGTCGCCGCAGCGGACCGAGCCACGTTCGAGCGGGTCGTGGCGCTGCTGCCGGAGGACGGCGGCTGACGCCACCCGGGGCCATTGGGCCACGGGGCCAGTGGGGCTCGGGACGGGGCTCGGCGGCATACGGGCTCGTTGTCCCGGACCGCGAGGCGGGACCGTCCATTCCGGGCGGTCGGTGGCCCACCCGGCTCTGGGTAGGGCAGGCTGTGACGCGGCGGGCACGGTGCCCGCGCCAACGATGGGAGCCGGACCAGTGATGGAGATCCTCGACGAGTTGCAGTGGCGCGGCCTGGTGGCGCAGACCACCGATGAGGCGGCACTACGGGCGACCCTCGCGGAGGGACCGATCACGCTCTATTGCGGCTTTGACCCGACGGCGCCGTCCCTGCACTTCGGCAACCTGGTGCAACTGGTCGTGCTGCGGCGCTTCCAGCGCGCCGGACACCGGGTGATCTGTCTGGTGGGTGGCTCGACCGGTCTCATCGGAGACCCCAAACCGACCTCGGAGCGCATCCTCAAGACACCCGAGCAGACGGCTGACAACGTCGCGCGGATCAAGGCGCTCGTCCAGCCGTTCCTCGACTTCGAGGGGGACAACTCGGCGCTGTTGGTCGACAACCTCGACTGGACGGCGTCGATGACGGCCCTCGACTTCCTGCGCGACATCGGCAAGCACTTCCGGGTCAACCAGATGATCAAGAAGGATGCCATCGCGGTGCGACTGGCCAGCCAGGAGGGGATCTCCTTCACGGAGTTCAGTTACCAGTTGCTGCAGGGACTCGACTACCTGCACCTCTTCCGGACCTACGGCTGTGTCCTCCAGACGGGCGGCAGCGACCAGTGGGGCAACCTCACGGCCGGCGTCGACCTGGTCCATCGGGCGGACGGGGCCACCGTGCACTGCTTCACGACTCCGCTGCTCACCGATGCCGCCGGCAACAAGTTCGGCAAGTCAGAGGGCAACGCCGTCTGGCTGTCGGCCGACATGACCAGCCCCTACGCCTTCTACCAATACTTCCTCAACATCGAGGATGCCTCGGTGGTGTCGCTGCTCAAGGTCTTCACCGACCGGAGTCGTGCGGACCTGGCCGAGCTGGAACGTCAGGTGGCGGAGGAGCCCTTCCGGCGGGCCGGCCAGAAGGCGCTGGCGGCGGAGATCACCACTCTGGTGCACGGGGCCGAGGTGACCGCTGCCGTGCAGGCCGCGTCGGAGGCCCTCTTCGGCAAGGGGGAGTTGACCACGCTCGACGCTCGGACTCTGGACGATGCGACGGGGGAGCTCCCCGGGGCGCCGGTCCCGGTCGGCACCTCGATCGTCGACGCCCTGGTGGCGGTGGGGCTGGTCGACTCGCGCAACAGCGCCCGGCGTGCCATCGCAGACGGTGGGGCCTCGCTCAACAACGTCAAGGTGACCGATCCGGAGCACGTCCTGACGCAGGCGGACTTCCTGCACGGGCAGGTGGCCCTGCTCAAGCGTGGGCGCAAGAACCTCGCTGCGGCCCGTAGAGCCTGATCGTCCGGTCCTCCCACGGCCCCTCCGCCTCACTCCAGGGTGACGAATCCCGTTGTGCGACAACAGGGTTCGTCGCCCTGAGTGGCCGGAGAGAGGAGCGATTTGGCAATAGCCGCATCCTCCGTCTAGTGTTCTCCGTGTCAGCCCGACAGGGAGGAACGGACGCCACCGCAACAGCGAGAAATCGCCGAGCGAAGTAGGCCGGTCCCGGGGGTGACAAGCAGTCGCGAAGCACCTTGATCATGAGGTAGTCTTCACGATGAACCGCTGAGACCAAGCGGGTCACATCCGGTCGCTCTGAAGAGCGGGTCACGGGTTTGACTCCCAAGCTGGAGGCGGGTAGGTTTGTAGGGTTGCCCTGGTGGCTGGCTCTCCTGTGTGGGGGGTTTGGTTGTTGGTGTGTGTCCGATTTTTGAGAACTCAACAGCGTGTCAGA
>CAJDTW010000065.1_pt1 | contig 21292 bp, 9 predicted proteins | sample 7389911 | NCBI WGS metagenome assembly CAJDTW01 (sample SAMEA7055652, study PRJEB34461) | soil metagenome | biome: terrestrial ecosystem; feature: Peninsula; material: soil | place: Antarctica | collected 2016 | reverse complement strand
CCAGCTCGGTCAGGTCGTGACCTCTTTCGCCTCCGATGCGCTCGCCAACCAGATGCTCCGGGAGCCAGCGCGCGGTCCTACCTTCCCCCGGACCACTCCTGCTGACCACCCGACCCCTGACGTTCTCGACGAACTCCTTGCGCCCCGACGTCGCCCGGCGTCACCGGGCACCGACCCCGACGTCGAGGACGTGGCGCAGCCTCCTGATGATGCTGGTCGGAGGGACGAGTCATGAAGTCGGACGCGGTCAACTACTACGCACAGATGCCCCTGGAGTCGGTTCCGATCCTCGTTCAGGACGATGACACGGACTCCGCGATGCCCGCCGACCTGAGGTCCTGGCTCGTCCGGCTCCGGCTGCTCGAGGGGGTGCCGTTCGCGAACCTCGTTGCGGACACGGCACTTCTCCCGGAGGAGTCGATCCGCTGGTTCTATCTCGATCGCCGCTGGACTGACGCGCTCGTGCAGGGCGCCCTCAGCGTCGGCACGGTCAACAGCGACGACCGCAGCCAGCTCGAGACCCACTACCCGGCGATCCGTGCCGAGCTGGACCACGAGGAGCGCAACGTCCGACGCCTCCCCGGCACTGCGCGGTTCGGCGGCAGCGTCCGTGCCGAGAGCGCCGTCAGCGGATTCATCCTGCGCTCACGCGCGGTCTCGGGCTGGCCGGGCCTGCACGTGCGTGGCTTCAACATCGACCCGCCGGCCGGTGACGACGCGGCGTACGCCGAACTCGCCGAGGACGATCCGAACCGGATGCGGCTGCTGCGGCTCGAGCGACTCGCGCCGGCGGTCCTCTTCTGCCTCTTCGACGGCATCCCCAAGATCGTGCACATCGAGGAGCCCCGCCAGGGTGTCCAGTTCGGATTCGAGGACCCGGCGGACGCTCTGCACTCCGGCTCGGCCCTGTCGCTGACCCTGCGACCACGGGACAAGACGACCTTCGGGTACCTCCCGCCACGAGCCGCGTCCAGCGGCAAGCCGGCCATTCCCGCCGATGGCATCGGCGTGCCGTTCCGCGCCTCATCCGGCTCCACCGGTGTCGTGGACATCGAAGAACTGCAACGCAACCTGCATGCCATCGGACCCGAGACGGGAGCCGACGCGAACGGCCTGGACAGCGCCGAGTACGCCCTGCAACTCGTCCGGTTCCCGTTTCGTCAGGTCTGGGGCGACCCGACCGGGATCACGATCAAGCAGAGCTTCACCGTGTCGATCAAGTACGCGAACCTCGCCACGACCTTCACCACGGAGGCACTGTCATGACCGAGATTCCGTTCACGATGGGCAACGCGGTCTACACGGCCCGGTTCACCGCGCTCGCTCGGGCCGACGTCCGCCTGTCAGAACTGGCCACGTGGGACAAGCGGCTGCCACGCAACCGCAGGATCCTGGTCCCCGTCGACGTCCAGGCGTTCGTCGTCGCCGCCCACGACGGCGAACCGACCATCCCGGTCGGTGGGGTGGCCGCCGACCCGGACCCGTTCACCGCCCCACAGGCCCTGCCCAGTGGCATCCACCTGCACTGGGCGATGCCGGACTCGCTGCTCCGGGGCGAGGATGACCCGGCGACCAAGAGCCTGAAACTGCCCGTGCTGCCCGACCGTTGGGTGGTCGTGCGGACCCTGATGCCCACCGGTGGCCGGGTTGCGCACGTGACCGGATGGATCGTCGACGCCCGGGAAGCCACCGTCATCCCCCTCGACGGGTTTGCCGGCACGACCCCCGCCGGCGACCACCTCGACCGGCTCGACGGAGCCAGCGGCGGGTCGTTGCACTGGAGCGCCACCTACACCGGCGCCCGGGGCCGCTTCACCCTGCACGACCCGCTCGCGGACCTGGCGGCGCTCACCGACATCGCCCCGCGCGGGTTCGACGGCAACCGGGCGGTGTACACCGTGGCCGGGTGGTGGAGCGACGCGGGTGCCGACCCGCTCGCTGGCTGTGTCGGACCCACCGCGCTCGACCGCGCCCTCAAGGGGCTCGACTGGTACGTCAGCCCGGACGGTGAGGACGCGCTGGGGGAGTTGCCCGACGAACGGCAGGCCCGTCTGAGCGACCAACTCGGGATGGACTCGCCGAAGCCGCCACGCACCACGGTCGTCACGAAGTACACCGAGGTCACGGCCAAGTACACCAACGTCGAACAGTTGCTGCCCTCGCCCGTGGACCGGCTCGCCGAGACGATCATCGGCCCCGGTGCCACCCGCTACCACTGCCTGCTGCACGGCTCGGTGCTCGGGGTGCCCATCGACGGCACGACACGCGGCTACGACGAACGTCCGGCGAGCGAGTCGATGAGCGGCTCGATCGGGCTCGACGTCGACGACATCGCGGCGGCCCTGGCCCGGCCGGCGTTCGGGTTGGGTACAGCGCCCGGGCTGACCCCCGCCCAGCAACGGGACCAGCGTCAGACCGCGGAACGGCTCTTCGCCGCCCTCACCGGCAACATCCTGTCCGACCTCGGTTCCCCCGACGGCATCGCGGACCTCGAGCAGCGCGAGCACTCGGACACCTTCTGGTCATTTGCCGGCGCGCCGGTACCGGGCGCGAAGCCCGACGTGGTGCGCACCGAGGACACCGTCGCCTACGGCCCGACCCGGGTCGGGCGCAAGGGACGCGGCGTGCGGACCCCGCAGGCGGAGCGGTTCGACCGACCCGTCGTCAGCGACGTCGGCGAGACCCGGGTGAGTTGGGACCGTGGCCTGATCGGGCTGCGGTCCTCCACGGCCGCCCAGGCCGCAGCCCGCACCAGTTACACCGAGACCTTCCGGCGCAGTACGGCGACCGGAGGGGCCAAGGCCAGCAGCTCCGCCAGCCACTCGACGCACACGAGTCAGCAGCCCCAAGGCCGCACCGTGGCCCGCCCAGCGCCACGGTTGTTCCGTCCGGGGCCGGTCCAACTCGGGTTGCGCGGCACGAAGCCGAACAACCGGCTGCACGGCGACGGCCTGCACGAGGGGGAGTCGGTCGTGCGTTGCCGCTACCCCGGTGAAGCGGTCACGGCCATCGACGGAGTTGTCGCCGGGTCGGCGTTGGTGCCGACGTTGGGCTCCGGTGCCATCCCTGAGGAAGTGCTCACAGTCGTGCGTGAAGCGGTGCTGCTCAACGGCTACGCCTCCACCTGGCTCGCCGCGGCCGGTGCCACCGCTTCGGTCAACCTCGACGCCGCCCGGGTCAGCCCTGAAGGCCGGGTACACCTGGTCCGATGCGCGGATCACCTCGTCCTCCATCGTCAGCGACCTGGCCGTCGAGGTGGCCCGGTTCTCCAACCTCGTGGGCACCCCGCCCAGCCCGGTCGCCCTGACGAACTGGCGCCAGCCCTGGGTGCCGATCTTCCTCGAGTGGCGGGTCAAGGTCGACGGATCCGATGACATGGCTGGTTGGACCCTGGACGGGATCGACCTCGACGGCGGCCCTGACGGCCGCGCCGTCTCGCGTGAGATCACCGGCCGGTCACCGATCAATGCGGGGATGGGAAAGGCCCTCAACGCGGGCATCCAGCGACTGCTCGACTCGGAACGCGCGCGGGCGAAGAGCCACGACCAGGGTGAGCTCACCGATGCGGAGGAGCAGGACCTGGCCGATCTGGCCGGGCTGCTCGCCCCGCTCGAAGCGGTGTCGGCCTCGCTCGACGGCGTTCGCGAACAACTGCTGGGGATCAGCTACCTCGGGCACATCGTGCGCCCGCCGGGGCAGGGGAACCTCGTGCCGGCGCCGGGTGCTGCGACCACCCTGTTCGGCGGGACCCTGGAACTGCTTGAGCTGCGGCTCGTTGACGCGTTCGGTCGGCTTCAGACGGTTCCGGTCGACGGCTTCTCCACCACCCTGACGCTGGAGGCGGACGGAGCGCCGGCGACGATCCGGCTCCGGCCCCGGCTGCTGCACGGCGCCCGGTGGTTGTTCCGGCTCATCGACCCCGGTGTCGCCCTGGATGCCGATCCGCTGACCGCGCCTGAGGCCTACGTCGACCAGCTCCACCCCGAGCTCGCGGTCAGCCCGGTCTCTGGCTACCTGCTGCCTGACCACATCGACGAAGCCCTCGAAGCCTTCGACCGGGACGGCAACCCGCTGGGCCAGGTGTTGCACGACGGCATCACCGACCAGGTCATCTGGGAGCCCGCGCCGGGACGAGCCGTGCCGCCGGACGCCGGCCCGCTGGACGACATCCCCGCGCACGCGCAGCACGTGGCACTGGTGGCCACCGGGCTGGTACGCCGGGACGTGGCGAACCGGGCGGCGAACGGCGTGGTCCCCGAGAAGGATTCGACCCTGTCCGCGCTGTTGCGGGCGATCGACACGACCCTGTGGAGCGTCGACACGTATGCCGCCCTCGGCTCTCCCAGCATCGCCGGACTGGTCGGCCGGCCGATCGCGGTCGTCCGGGCGACCCTGCGGCTCGACGCCCCGAATGACCTCGACGAGGTTGCGGTCCCGACCCCTGCTGGGGTCGAGGCCAGACGGGCTGCGTTCGCCCGGCTCGCAGACCAGCGCTTCCCGGTGCGGATCGGTGACGTGACCCGCAGCGACGACGCGGTGCTCGGGTTCTTCGTCGACGACGACTACTCGACGTTCCACGTCGTGGACAAGGTGGTCGCCGGCCAGGCCTTTGTCACCGGCCGACACCAAGGATTCCTGGCCGTGCTCGGCCACAACGAGCCGCTCAGCTCCGGCCCTCTGGACAACGACTACGTCGAGGCCGAGGACACCCTGTGGGTGCGGCCCGGCCAGACGGTGCGCCTGACCCTGCTGATGCTGCCGGCAGGCAAGGCGCACCTCACCTCGGGAATCCTGCCGCAGAAGTCGTTGGCGCTGGCTGACACGTGGGTCAGCGCGGGCCTGCGGGCGCTGCTGCCCTCGATGCGGGTGGGCCCGGTCCTGGTCGACCCCGCCGAGATCCGCCTGCCCAAGGTGCACGCCTTCGGAGACAAGCAGCGCTTCACCCGGCGCACCGGTCCCTTGACGTGGCGCGACGACCCGATCACGGCATCGACGACCTCGGCCTACCTGCCTCGGATGCCGCACGAGGTGCAGGAGGGCTGGATCCGGATCGGTGAGGCCAACGACGGGGCTGGTGCCTCATGACGCCCCCGTCGCGGCGGCGCCCGGAGCAGACCTCAGCGCAGCAGGCCGCAGCGCAGCAGGCCGCAGCGCAGCAGGCCGCGGCCGAGCAGACGAGGACGGCGCGCAAGGCCGCCAAGCGCGGACGGTCCCGTCAGCGTGGCCAGTTCATGGCCCGGATGCACGGCGAGGTCGACCAGACGGCGCTCGCCGATGCCTTTGCCCGTCGGGTCGCCGCCGGAACCGGCGTGCGGGCCACCGAACGGGTCCTGCCGACGACGAATGAGCACCGCTGGGTGCCGATCGGCCCGTCGATCGTGCGCCGGGGTCAGGCCGTCGACCGACCCCGGGTGACCGGCCGGGTCGTCGACCTCGCCGTCGCCGACGCCGGCGATCGTGCCTACGCCGCCACGGCCAAGGGCGGGGTCTGGTACACCGGCGACGGTGGGAGCACCTGGGGTCCGGTCGGCGGCTGGGCGGAGGTGGCTCGCAGCGCCGGCGGCACGAACAACGCCCAGACGTGCGGTGCGCTGCTCGTCGACTTCGGGCCGACCCCGGCCACCGATGTCGTGCTCGTCGGCACGGGAGAGACCCAGCCGAGAACGAACCCCACCGGCGCGAGTTCGCAGGGTGGGATCGGGGTGCTGTCGGCGGTCGGGCCGACCACGACCGCCGACGGGGTCAATCCCTGGCAGCCGGACACGGGTCTTGCTGCGCTCGAGGGCTGCGGCATCTACCGACTGGCGCGGCACCCCGCCTCGACTCCCCGCACCGAGACCGGTGTCGCGCGAGACCGGGTCCTGGCGGCCACCTCCACCGGCGTCTACCTCGGCGAGTGGAAGACGCTGGCCGCCTCGGGCAGCCTGCTGCAGCGGCAGGGCTACGAGTGGAGCAAGCAGGTCGGTTTCAACACGAACCTGCTCGGGCCGGGTCAGGTCGTCTTCACCGACGTGCTGTGGCTGCCCGGCGGGCCTGACGGTCGCGTGGTCGTGGCCATCGACGACTTCGGCATCTGGTTCACCGACGACCTGTGCGCGACCGCCGGCACCGAGATCACCGGCCTCGTCCCCGAGAGCCACTGGAACATCTCCAGCCGGATCACGCTGGCCCGCGGGTCGGGCACCGAGGTGTGGGCGATCGGCGAACGTGGCAGGGCCAAGCGTCGGTTGACCCGGCTCTGGCGGATCAGCCAACTCGGCGACACCGCGGTGGCCCACCCCGCCCCGACGATCATCACCGGGGTGCCCGACGACCTGTGGGGGGCCCAGGGCTACTACGACCAGGCGCTCGCGGTGGAGCGGGTCGGCGCCCTTGACCGAATCTACCTGGGCGGCAGCACGGTCCAGCCCACACCCGGCGCCGAGTGGAGTGCCTCGCTGTGGTGCTTCCAGACGACGGCGGGAACCGGCACGACGCTCGCGCCGGCGACCGGGGTCTCCCGGACCGGGTCCCCGACCCCGTCGGCCACGACCGGTGGCGCCCCCGGGGGTGGGGACGGGGCCAACCGTCGTGGGCTGATCGGCAACAACGTGCACGCTGACGTGCACGCCATCCGGCTCGTCGGGCCGGCGTCGCCGCACCGGCACGTGTGGGTCGGTTGCGACGGCGGGGTCTTCGTCTCGGCCACCGACGGACGGGTCAACACGTTCGCGCCGCGGCACACCGGGCTCGCCTCGCTCGAGCCGGTCTTCGTCGGCGCCCACCCGAGCTCCAGCCAGTTCGTCGTCACGGGCTTTCAGGACAATGGCGCCCAGGTGCGGATCGGGGACACCCTGTGGGAGGAGGTCTTCGTCGGGGACGGCGGGGGCTGCGCCTTCCACCCGATCCAGAGCGACGTGGTGATGGGCCAGTACACGCACGGCGGCTGGCTCGGCACTCCCACCTCCCGATTCCGTGACCCGTTGTCGCGCACCGCGGGCGGCAACACCTTCGCCGACGGGGTGCGGGAGAGTGACGCCGCGCTCTTCTACTCGGGAATGGCCGTCGTCGCCACCTCGGCCACCGCCGCCCGCACCGCGATCGGTACCAACCGGGTGTGGCTCTCGGAGACGACGAACGGGGCCACCACGTGGCACGTGCTGCCAACGAGTGCCGGACCGACCACCGACCCGCGCCCCGGTGGCTCCGACCCGTCCGCGCGTCGCACCGTCGGGGTCCCCGGCCTCGGCGGCGTCGTCACGCTGGCCTGGTCCTCGCCGACGGTGCTCTGGGCCCTCTACGAGAAGGGACTGGTGCGGCACGTCGCGACCAGTGCCGTCGCGTGGGATGCCGTCATCCGCACGCGGGGCACCGGGGCCGGGCAGTTGCCGGTGCGCGGCACCCTCACCGACGTCGCGCCGGTCTCGGACACGCTGTGCTACGTCACGACGACCGGAGACCCGGCCGACCCGCGCGTCGACACGGTGTTCCTGCTCGACCATGGCGCGAACACCGTGGCCGCGACCGGGTTGCGACGCGAACTCGACGTTCCGCCACCGCCGGCGACCGCCGTCACCCAGGGCCCGCTCGACCCGGCGTATGCCGTCGTCATCGACCCGAGCGCCCCGACGAACGTCTATGTCGGCACCGCGACCGGGGTGTGGAAGGGGGTCCGCGGGGTGGGCGCCGCGCACACCTGGGACGTCTTCGTCAACGGGCTGCCGCAGGCCACCGTCCAGGACCTGGAGTTCTGGCCGCCGGCCGACGCGCCGACCCCGCCTCGGTTGTTGCGGGCCGGGGTCCAGTCGCGCGGCCTGTGGGAGGTCGACCTGGCCCACGACGAGCCGCGCCGCACGTATCTGCGGGTGCACGCCCAGGACGACCGGCGCCGGCTACCGACTCCGCTGGCCCCACCACGGCTGGCTCCCGGCTCGGCCCCGCACGTCGTGCACGCCAGTCCCGACATCGTCGTGCGCCCGGCATGGCCGGTAGTCACCGCGCCCCCGTTCCGGGCGACGATCACGCCGACCAACCCGCCCGCCTACGAGCTGTGGACCTTCCAGACCGCCTTCCGGTGGCGCTACCCGCACATCGTCGCCGACGGGACGTTCTCGGACACCCTCGGCGACACGATCACCGCGCATCGTGCCGGGATGGGACTCAGCGGCATACCGCGCATTGATGCTGCGGTGTGGAACGACGTCGTCGGCGGGACCCGACTGGGCCCCGACGCCTCGGTGACGACCGATGGCAGTGGAGACCTCGCCGTCTACCGGGCTCCCTGGCAGTCCGCGCTCGCGCCGGAGGTGCCCGGCACCGAGATCGACGTGCTCGAACTGGTCCAGCCGGTCAGCGTCGTCGCTGATGAGTGGACGGTCTATCGGGAGAAGGTGACCGTGGACGTCCTGCTGCACCACCGGGACTCGCGGCGGGTGCCGATCGGAGGTGCGATGGCCTACCTGCTCTGGCGCAGCGGTCCGACCCTGGCCGGCCTGCTCGCCTCGAGCGCCGCGGAACTGCCGGCCTACCTGGCGTCACTGACCAACATCGCCGTGCCGACGCTCCCCGTGCCGACCGGATGGCGGGCGGAGACGAACTTCCTCGGCGTCGTGGGCGAGATGCTGCCCTGCGAGCTCGATGCCCGGCTCCCGCGAGCCGTTCCCATCGACGTGAACCTGTCCACGGTCGGGGAGACGCACGTGCTGTTCCTCGCGATCGCCGGCTCAGCGCTCGACGATGCGGTGGTTGCCCCGCTCGCCGGCACGGTGACCGTCGCCGACCTCGTCCAGAACTGGCCGTATGCCGCGCTGCGTGCCGTCACGCTCATCGACCGTCTGCCCCCGCCGCCGTGAGACTGCGGTTGCCGATCCGAACCAGGTGTGACCCAACCGAATTCAGGAGGAGACGTGGAGCCGTTCTTTGAGGAGTACCCGTGGTTGCTGATCCCCATCGTCATCGTCATCGTTGAGGCGTGGAACGCGGTGAAGGCCGTCGTGGCGAAACGGTTGAGTGCTGAGAAGGAGCCCCGGCAGTCCTGAGGGAGTGTCCGCTCAAGAGGTTTCGAGCATGCGCAGGATCTCGGGCCACGCCCGACGGCCCAGTTCGCGGTCGGCGGCCTCGGTGCCGCCTCGACCCGGCTCCTCACAGGTCGATCAGGATTCCCGCGTCGGTAGCATCCGCGGCGTCGGCGATGACCTTCGCCACGGCAAGGTCCGCCAGGCCGGTGCCGAGGTTCTGGCAGACGATCCGGCCGGTGGGCCGGGGGCCGGTGATCAGGGCGCCGTCCCACGCGGTCGCGGCCGGGTAGTCACCGAGCTTCCCGGCCAACCGCGAGGCCTCGAACTGGGTCAGGTCGTCGGAGGCGAGCAGCGCGGTGGCCGCGAGGTCGGGCCCGACCGAGCTCGCGTAGTCGATGGGCAGCAGCAGGGCGTCCGGCGACACATCAGCCGGGTCCAGCCAGGTGCCGTCGATGCCGATGGACAGCCCGGTGACGATGACCCCCGCGCCACGGACCGCCTCGCCGGGGGTGGCGACCAACTCCAGGTCGATGTCGGGGACGTGCGTCGTGGCCCACGCGGCCAGCTCCGCACGAGCTTCGGCTCGCCGCGCGTACACCACGACGTCGTGTCGGCCCAGCGCTGCGAACACGCGCAGGTGCGACCGGGCCTGGGCGCCGGCGCCGGTGTAGGCCACGTGCCCGGACTCGGGGGCCAGCGCCCGCAGGCAGGCACCGGTCACTCCGGCGGTGCGGCGAGCGGTCAGCTCACCGGCCGGCATCAGGTGCGTCGGCACCCCGGTTCGACCGTCGTTGAGCACCATGATCCCGGAGGCTGTCGGCAGGCCGAGGGAGGAATTGGTGGGGAACAGCGTGATCCACTTGTTGCCGATGAGGTCCCGCTCCGGCCAGGTCGCGGACATCCCGTTGGCGAAGGAGTCCGCCGGCGTCGCGTGGACGGTGTGCTTGGGCGGGACGTCGCCCTCCCCGCGCGACAGGGCCCGGAGGGCGTCGTCGACGAGGTCGATCGTCGTCAGTGGGTCCGGGGCAAGGGCGACCACATCGCTGTGGGTGAGGATGCGCATGGGGTCGACCGTATCGAGATCGGGACCGAGACGACTCCACGGCCCACCGCCCCCACGGACCGGCCGCCAGATCAGCCTCCGAGTCGCTCGAAGGCCGTGACCGTGATGACGGCAGCGCCGGCCTCGTCACTCGCCGCGAGATCCACGGTGGCCACGATGGCCCAGTCGTGGTCCCCCGCCGGATCGATCACGACCTGACGCAACCGCCACTGCGTCGAGGTCTTCTCGACCTGCAGGAGCGCGGGCGAGCGCGCCTCCTGGTCCGTCGCCAGCGAATCATGCTCGTCGTAGTAGGCGCCGAGGGCGTCGTTCCACGCCTCGGTGGTCATGACGACCTTCTGTGGCGGGTCGGTCAGCTCCGCCACTCGAGCCTCGAGCGCACCGAGGGACTCCCACTGGTCCCGCGAGGCCAGCTCGACCCGGTGGAACATCGCGTTGCGGATCATGACGGTGAAGGCCCGGACGTTGCCGGTGACCGGCCGGGCCGGAGGCGCCACCTCGGCGCGATGGATCACGGCCTCGTCCGGGTTGACCAGGTCCTCCCACTCGTCCAGCAGGCTGGAGTCGGTCTGCCGGATCAGCTCCCCGAGCCATTCGACGAGGTCGTCCAGCTCCTCGGAGCGGTGTGCGTCCGGAACGGTGTGCCGCAGGGTCCGGTAGGCGTCAGTGAGGTAGCGCAGGACCAGGCCCTCGGAGCGGGACAGCCCGTAGACGGAGACGAACTCGTTGAAGGTCATCCCCTTCTCGTACATCTCCCGGACCACCGACTTGGGTGACAGCGCGTCCATCGAGAGCCACGGGTGGGTCTGGCGATAGACGGTGAGGGTCACCTCGAGCAGCTCGGCCAGCGGCTTGGGCCAGGTGACCTCCTCGAGCCGCTCCATCCGCTCGTCGTACTCGATGCCATCCATCTTCATGACGCCGATGGCCTCGCCGCGAGCCTGGTGCTGCTGGGCCCACAGGACCTGCCGCGGGTCCTCGAGGATGGCCTCGATGATCGACACGATGTCGCGGGCGTGCGTCTCCGCCTCCGGGTCGAGGGTGTCCATGACGGCCAGGGCGAAGGGGGCCAGCGGCTGGTTGAGCGCGAAGTCGCGCTGGAGGTCGATCGTGAGGGCGTAGCGCCGCCCCGATGGCTCGGCGACCGGGAGCCGCTCCATCACCCCGGAGGTGAGCAGCTCCTTGGCGAGGACGAGCGCGTGACGCTGCAGCCGGCGCTGGTCCTTCGCGTCGTGGTGGTTGTCGGAGAGCAGCCGGGCCGTGTTCGCCACCGGGTTGCCCTCGCGGGCCAGCAGGTTGATCAGGAGGGAGTGCGAGACCCGCAGGCGGGGCACGAGTGCCTCGGGCTCGGCGGCGATGAGTCGTTCGAAGGTCTCGTCCGACCACGTGATGAAGCCGTCGGGGGCCTTCTTGCGCTGGACCTTCCGCTGCTTCTTGGGGTCATCGCCGGCCTTGGCCACCGCGCGCAGGTTCTCGATGACGTGCTCCGGGGCCTGGGCGACCACCCACCCGCGCGTGTCGAAACCGGCCCGCCCGGCGCGCCCCACGATCTGGTGGAACTCACGAGCCTTGAGCATCCGCTGCCTGGTCCCGTCGAACTTGGTCAGGCCGGTCAGCAGGACGGTCCGGATCGGCACGTTGATGCCGACACCGAGGGTGTCGGTGCCGCAGATGAGCTTGAGCAGCCCGTCCTGCGCGAGCTGCTCGACGAGCCGCCGATACTTCGGCAGCATCCCGGCGTGGTGCACGCCGATGCCGTGGCGCACGAGGCGGCTCAGGGTCCGCCCGAAGCCCGAGCCGAAGCGGAAGCCGCCGATCCGCTCGGTGATCGCCTCGCGCTCCGCCTTGGTGCAGACCTTGAGGGAGAGCAGGCTCTGGGCCCGTTCGAGGGCGGCGGCCTGGGTGAAGTGGACGATGTAGATGGGGGCCCGGTCCTGCTCGAGCAGCTCCTCGATCGTCTCGTGGATGGGGGTCAGCGCATAGGAGAAGTCCAGCGGCACCGGGCGCTCGGTCCCGGCGATGACCGCGGTGTCCCGACCGGTCCGACGGGTCAGGTCGTCGCGGAACATCGTCACGTCGCCGAGCGTCGCGGACATCAGGACGAACTGCGCCTGCGGCAGCTCGATGATCGGCACCTGCCAGGCCCAGCCCCGGTCGGGCTCGCTGTAGAAGTGGAACTCGTCCATGATGACGAGGCCGATGTCGGCGCGCGAGCCTTCCCGCAACGCGAGGTTGGCGAGGATCTCGGCGGTGCAGCAGATGATCGGTGCGTCGGCGTTGACCGAGGCGTCGCCGGTGATCATGCCGACGTTGTCGGCGCCGAACTGCTCGCACAGGGTGAAGAACTTCTCCGACACCAGCGCCTTGATCGGGGCCGTGTAGAAGGAGACCCGATCCTGCGCGAGCGCGGTGAAGTGGGCCGCGGTGGCGACCAGCGACTTCCCCGACCCGGTGGGGGTGGCGAGGATGAGGTTGTTGCCGCTCAGGACCTCCAGGAAGGCCTCGTCCTGGTGCGGGTAGAGGCTCAGGCCGCTGTCAGTGGCCCACTGCGTGAACGCCTCGTAGAGGGCATCGAGGTCGACGTCCCGGGGGATGCGCTCATTGAGGTTCACCCCGTGAGTATGCCGCCCAGCCTGCGTGCGAGCCGAACTGATCACCGCCCCGGGCTGGGGCTGCGGGGAGGTGGGGACCCGGCTCAGCGGCATACGGCAGTCTCGCTGGTCTGGGGCTCAGCGTTGGAGGGCGCGCAGCGTCATCGGTTTCCCCTCGCTGAGGCGTGCCACCTGGGCGAGGTAGAGCTCCGCGCAGCCGAGCGCGTCGGCGAGGGCGTCGTGCGCGGTGTAGCGGGGGAGGCCCAGGTGGGCGCGGGCGGTCGGCAGGCGCAACGCCCCCGGCGGGAGGTCGGCGCCGGGTGGGCCACGAAGCACCCGAGCCTGCAGGCTCATCGTGTCGACCGCGGCGATCGGCAGCGGCACCCCGTGGGTGCGCTGGCACGCGATGGAGAGGAAGCCGGTCTCGATGACGGCATGGTGCGCGAGCAGGACTCGCCCGGTCAGCGCCGCTGCCACCCGCTCGACCAGCGTCCCGAGCTCGATCCCACCGCCCAGCGCATCATCGGTGATGCCGTGCACGGTCGCGCTCTGACCGACGTCGCCCTGCGCCCGGCACAGGACGTGCTCGGCGCCGGAGAGGCGGATCTCGAGGCCGTCGAGGGGGATGAAGCCGACCGACACGATGTGGTCCGTTCGCGGGTCGAAGCCGGTGGTCTCGAGGTCGAGGGCCAGCAGCGGAAGGTCAGCGACGTCGGTACGGGGTCCGGGAGGGGGCGACTGCAGGTAGGTGCGGACCGGACCGTCCGGGGCCCGGCCCGCGGCACGGCGGCGGGCCCGCTCGGGAGCGAGGGGGGAGCGGATCACGTCAGGTGGCCGAGGGGGTGGCTCTGGATCAGGGTCTGCTGGGCGCTGCGGATGATCTGGAACGCGTCGCGCAGGTGCCGCTTCTCGAAGCCGCTCAGCTCGTCCGGCGCGACGAAGTTGTCGGGCTCCTGCCCGGCGCGCAGTTGCCGGGCCTGGTGGGCGAGCCGGACCATCCGGATGAACTCGAAGGCATCACGCAGGTCTGCTGCGGTGTCGGCGGCCATGACGCCGGCGCCGGCGCTCGCCGTGATCCGGGCGAGCGTGTTCACCTGCGGCAGGCCGCGCGAGAGAGCCCGGGCGCGGGCGATCTCGACGATGGTGTGCACCCCGCCGCGCTTGAGGTCCAGTCGGTCCCGGTGCTCGCCCTGCCGCTCGACGACGAAGCCGCGGAAGAAGCCGATGGGCGGCTCGTTGGCGGCCGCGGCTCCGGCCAGGTGGGCCAGGAAGCGCTGGCCGTGTGGGGCCCGGTCCGCGACGTGCGCCTGCAACTCCTCGACAAGGCGCTCGTCCCCGTGCAGGCAGCGCAGGTCGAAAAAGATCGCCGACCGCAGGACTGCGTCGGGCACGGGCTCGTGGATCCAACTGGAGAACAGCCGCTTCCACTCTCGAAGTGGTTGGCGCCATTGCGGATTCGTCGCCATGACGTCCCCGGGGCAGCGCGGGTACCCACAGGCGGTGAGGCCCTCGACGACCTCGCGGGCGAGCGCCTCGAAGTAGGCCGCGTGCTCGGGCTGCGCGTCATCGGACAGGACGAGCGCGTTGTCCTGGTCGCTTCCGGGCCCCTGCTCGAAACGGGCCTGCGAGCCGAGGACGATCCAGGCGAAGGCCACCGGGCTGGGGCCCAACCGCTCCTGCGCGAGCGTCAGCAGTCGTCGCTCGATGGCGTCACCCACGGCGGTGACGATCCGACCGATCCCATCGGCGGTGGCGTCCTCGTGGACGAGTTGGTCGATGATGTGGGGCAAGCGCTGGCTGAGTGCGACGAGCGTGTCGAGGTCTCGCGCCTTGGCGATGTCGCCGACGAGGTGGATGGGGCTGGCGTGTTCCAGCCGCATCAGGTCGGTGCTCGTCAGCATTCCCACCGGTCGCACGCCGTCGACGACCGGAATGTGGTGGATGTTGCGCGACGTCATCTCGAGGATGAGCTGCATCGCGAGGTCGTCCGGCGGTGCGGTGACCGGGTCGGACGTCATCACCGTGCGGACCGGGGTCTCCGGGCCCCGTCCCGCAGCCAGGACCCGGGTGCGCAGGTCCCGGTCGGTGAGGATGCCGGTGAGTCGGTCGCCGTCGACGACGATGAGCGAGGAGACCTGCTCCCGGGCCATCAGCTGGGCCGCGGCGCGGACGGTCGTGTCGCCGGTCGTGGTGATCGGGGCCCGGTGCAGCAGATCGCGCAGCCGGGTCCGCAGGATGACCTGGTGTCGTGCGGCGTGGGCCGGGAGGTGGAGGGCGTGGCGCAGCCGGGTGGCGCGCTGCTCGGAGAAGAAGTCGTCGATCGCCGGGTGGTCGGCGGTGAGTCCATGGAAGACGGCGCCGGGCAGGACCAGCAGGAGGGTGTCCTCGATGGCCTCGATGTCGAAGCGGGACGGCCGGCCACCGAGCGCCGACGAGCCGAAGACGTTGCCCTCGTCACCGCGCTCGATGAGCAGGCCGTTGTCGTCGGTGATCTGGACGGCGCCGGACCGGACGACGAAGACCTCGTCGTTGGCGCGGCCGACTCGCATCACCTGGGTGCCGCGACGGGCGTAGCGGATCGTCAGGGAGCGGCTCAACTGTTCGAGGTCAGGCCTCGGCATGACGGCGAAGGGGGCCTGCTCTGCGAGGAAGTCGGAGACCTCCGTGACGTCGACATCGCCCACGACGTCAGGGTCGTCCGGCGTGCGGGACGTCGACCCGGACCGAGAGCAGGGACGCCTCGCGGGCGCCCTTGCGGGCTTCCTCCTGGAAGTCCGGGGCGGCGCACAGGTAGAGGGTTCGGCCATCGGAGCCGCCGAGCATGCAGGCGAACACGCCGGTCCCCGGCTGGATCTCCTCGAGGATCTCGCCGCCCTCACGGACGCGGACGACGCGGCCGCCGATGGCATCGGCGATCCACACGGCGCCCTCGGCGTCGAGGCAGCACCCGTCCGGTGCGAGGACGACCGCAGCCAGCACCTGGTCGAAGGCCGGGTCGCTCGGCAGGTCGCCGAAGGAGGCCCAGTCCCGGCGGGCCCCGAGGCTGCCGTCGGGCGCGATGTCGAAGGCGCTCACCCGGTTGCCGAGGGTCTCATCGACCAGCAGCACCCCGTCGTCAGTGATGACGCTGCCGTTGGGGAAGTAGAGGCCCTGCGCGACCTCGCTGACCGACCCGTCCGGGTCGACGCGCAGCAGGTTGGTCGTCCGCAGGTCTGCGCCGCCCATGAGGTCGAAGCCGAAGTTGCCCACAAAAGCTCGACCTTCGGCGTCGACGACCATGTCGTTGACGTGGCCGGTCACGTGGGCGCTCAGGTCGGCATGCGTGACGAGGCTGCCGTCCGGCTCCCGGCGCAGGATGCGGGCGTCGCGCATCGAGACGACGAGCAGGCGCCCGTCCGGCAGCCAACCGAGCCCGGACGGCTGGCCGGGCACGTCGGCCTCGAGGCGCACGTCGGTGCCGTCCTCGGCCGCGGACAGGACCCGGTAGGTGTAGAAATCCACGAACCAGATCCGACCGTCGTGCCAACGGGGGCACTCGAGGTAGGAAAACTCGGACAGGAGCGTCGTGATCTGCCGGCTCATGGAGCCGATCCTCTCACTTCGCGGCGGTGTTCTCCGTGGTTCGGGCCGGACGCGCTCCGAGCTCCTCGAGGGAACCAGCTGAGCAGCGGGCGGGAGTCCAGGTCGCCGGCGGTTTCGCAGGCGCGATAGAGCGAGCGGATCGACTCGGGCCGAGGGCGGGGTGGTGGTCCCGGTCGAGGAGGTGGTCGATGAACTCGTTGGCGTGGGCGATCTCCTCGTCGGCCTGGTGCGGAGCCACTTGGCCATCCCGGGCAGGTCCATGACATCCATCTCGATCGCCAGTTGGCGGTAGACCATGCAGGCCCTGAAGTCCAGTGTGATCTGGTCGTTGAACGCCTGCACGAGATCCTCTGTCAGTTCGATGGAGGCAACTCTGCTGACGCGGCTGGCCGGTGTTGATGGCCGGTGTTGATGGCCGGTGCTGGTGGCCGGTGCTGGTGGCCGGTGCTGGTGGTGGTGGCCGGTGCTGGTGGCGGGTGGCGGGTGTCAGTGGTGGGTGGCAGGCTGTGTCGGATGGCAAAGGACCGACGAGCGGCCGTGCTCGACCGATTCTCTCCGGCGACCGCCGACTGGTTCCGGAGCAGTTTTGCTGCGCCCACGGCCGCTCAGGCCGGGGCCTGGGACGCGATCGCCTCGGGGCACCACTGCCTCGTCGTCGCCCCCACCGGGTCCGGCAAGACCTTGGCCGCCTTCCTCTGGACCATCGATCAGATGGCGAGGCGCCCCGTGCCCGAGGAGAAGCTCGAGCGCTGCCGGGTGCTCTACGTCTCGCCGATGAAGGCGCTCGCTGTCGACGTCGAGCGCAACCTCCGCGCTCCGCTCGTGGGCATCGGCCACGCCGCCACCCGGCTCGGTCTGCCGGTGCCGGACATCGGGGTCAGCGTCCGGTCGGGGGACACGCCCAGCAACGAGCGCCGAGCCTTCGCCCGGAACCCGACCGACATCCTCATCACGACGCCGGAGTCGCTCTTCCTCATCCTCACCTCGTCGGTGCGGGAGGCGCTCAAGGGTGTCGAGACCGTCATCATCGACGAGGTGCACGCAGTCGCCGGGACCAAGCGCGGGGCCCACCTCGCGCTGACCCTCGAGCGGCTCGACGCGATCCTGCCGAAGCCAGCCCAGCGGGTCGGGCTCTCGGCCACGGTCCGCCCGGTCGAGGAGGTGGCTCGCTACCTCGCGGGTGGCCGTCCCGTCGAGATCGTGGCGCCCGCCTCGACCAAGGAGTGGGACCTCGAGGTCGTCGTGCCGGTGCCCGACCTGGGTGAGCTCGCAGGGTCGCCCGTCGAGATCTCGCCGGGGGTGCCTGACCTCTCGGGCCCGGCGGCAGGCGCCGCGCCGCAGGCGAGCATCTGGCCGCACGTCGAGGAACGCATCGTCGACCTCATTGCCGAGCACCGTTCGACGATCGTCTTCGCCAACTCGCGCCGGCTTGCCGAGCGGCTGACCTCGCGGCTCAACGAGATCTGGGAGGAGCGGCTCGCCGAGAGCGATGACTCTGCTGCCACCGGCACTGCCACCGACACCGGCACCGCCACGACCCGCCGACCCCCCGCCCAGATCATGGCGCAGGCCGGTGTCTCGCGCGGCGCTCCTGCCGTGCTGGCCCGCGCCCACCACGGCTCGGTCAGCAAGGAGCACCGGGCCGCGATCGAGGAGGACCTCAAGGCCGGCCGGCTCCCCGCCGTCGTCGCGACGAGCAGCCTCGAGCTCGGGATCGACATGGGCGCCGTCGACCTCGTCATCCAGGTCGAGAGCCCGCCGAGCGTGGCGAGCGGTCTGCAGCGGGTCGGTCGCGCCGGGCACCAGGTGGGGGCGGTCAGCCAGGGAGTGATGTTCCCGAAGTTTCGCGGAGACCTCGTGCAGACCGCCGTCGTCGTCGAACGCATGCGGGCCGGTGCGATCGAGTCGCTTCGCGTGCCGGCCAACCCCGTCGACGTGCTGGCCCAGCAGATCGTCGCCATGTGCGCGATGGACGAGTGGTCCGTCGCCGAGGTGGAAGCCCTCGTTCGTCGCTCCGCGAGTTTCGCGTCGCTACCCCACTCGGTGCTCGAGGCGACGCTCGACATGCTCGCCGGTCGCTACCCCTCCGACGAGTTCGCCGAGTTGCGCCCTCGCATCGTGTGGGACCGGGTCACGGATACGCTCACCGGCCGGCGGGGGGCCCAGCGCCTCGCCGTGACGAGCGGCGGCACGATCCCGGACCGCGGGCTGTATGCCGTTTTCCTGGCCTCCGGGGAGGGGCCCGGTCGCCGGGTGGGTGAGCTCGACGAGGAGATGGTCTACGAGTCCCGCGTCGGCGACGTCTTCACCCTCGGCACCTCGACCTGGCGCATCGAGGACATCACGCACGACCGGGTGCTGGTCACCCCGGCCCCCGGGCAGCCGGGCAAGTTGCCGTTCTGGAAGGGGGACCAGCAGGGCCGCCCGGCCGAGCTGGGTCGAGCCCTCGGTGGTTTCGTCCGCGAGGTCGTCGGGCTCAGCCCCGACCGGGCCCGGGCCCGCCTCACCCGGGCGGGACTCGACGAGTGGGCCGCGGACAACCTCATCAGCTACCTCGCCGAGCAGCGGGAGGCCACCGGACACGTGCCTGACGACCGCACCATCGTCGTCGAGCGCTTCCGCGACGAGATCGGCGACTGGCGGGTGGCGGTCCTGTCTCCTTTCGGTGGACAGGTCCATGCGCCCTGGGCGCTCGGCGTGGCGGCCCGGATGCGGGAGCGCTTCGGCGTCGACGTCCAGGCGATGCATGGTGACGACGGGATCGTCTTCCGACTGCCTGATCTCGAGTTCGACGAGAGCTCAGGCGATGCAGACAGCTCACGCGCGATCGGACGACAACTGGTCGAGCTCGTCACCCTCGAGCCCGAGGAGGTGCGCGAGCTGGTCACCCAGGAGATCGGCGGATCAGCGCTCTTTGCGGCCCGGTTCAGGGAGTGCGCAGCGCGAGCCCTGCTGCTGCCGCGTCGGCGGCCCGACCGTCGGCAGCCGCTCTGGCAGCAGCGTCAGCGGGCCGCGCAACTGCTTCAGGTGGCCAGCCAGTACCCCTCGTTCCCCATCGTCCTCGAGACTGTGCGGGAGTGCGTCCAGGACGTCTTCGACGTGCCGGGACTCGTCGAGCTGATGAGCGACATCCGGGCGCGGACCGTCAAGGTCGTTGATGTCGAGTCGCGCCAGCCGAGTCCGTTCGCGAAGTCGCTCGTCTTCGGCTACGTCGCTCAGTACCTCTACGAAGGCGACTCGCCCCTCGCCGAGCGCCGCGCGGCCGCGCTGGCGCTGGACCCGACCCTGCTGTCCGAGCTGCTCGGCCAGGGGGAGGCGCTCGCCCTGCGCGACCTGCTCGACCCCGAGGCCGTGGCCCGGACCGAGACCGAGTTGCAGCGGCTCACCCCCGATCGCGGGGCCCGCGACAGCGAGGACGTCGCCGACCTGCTGCGGGTGCTCGGACCGCTGTCCGTGCGTGACATCGTGGCCCGGGCCGCCGAGGGGTACTCGCGGGCCGCGGTCGAGGCGTCCCTCGTTGACCTCGAAGCCAGTCGCCGCGTCATCCCGGTCCGGATCGCCGGTGAGGACCGGTGGGCCGCCATCGAGGATGCGGCCCGCCTCCGCGATGCGCTCGGCACCGCTCTGCCCGTGGGGGTGCCGCATGCCTTCCTCGAGTCGGTGCCCGACCCACTCGCCGATCTCGTCGCTCGCTTCGCCCGGACCCACGGGCCCTTCGCCGTGCAGACCGTGGCGGCGTGGTGGGGGGTCGGGCCCGCTGTCGTCCACGATGCGCTGCGCCGGCTCGTCGGGTCCGGACGGGTCGTGGAGGGCGAGTTGCTCCCCATCGACAACGGTGGGGGACACGGCCCGGAGTTCTGCGACGCCGAGGTGCTGCGCCTCCTGCGTCGCCGCTCGCTCGCCGCGCTGCGGCACGAGGTCGAGCCCGTCGAGCAGCGCGACCTGGCCCGTTTCCTCCCGCAGTGGCAGGGGGTCGGGGGCGGACTTCGCGGGCGGGAGGGCCTCCTGCGGGCGGTGGAGCAGTTGACGGGAGCGGTCCTGCCCGCGAGCGCGCTCGAGAGCCTGGTCCTGCCTGCCCGCGTTGCCGACTACCGGCCGGCGCTCCTCGATGAGGTGATGAGCTCTGGTGAGGTGCTCTGGCGGGGGCACGGCTCGCTGCCCGGCGATGACGGCTGGGTCAGCCTGCACCTCGCCGACGCCGCCCACCTGACACTGACCCCGCCGGACACCACCCAGGCTGCCGGCTCCACCACAAGCTCCCGCTCCACCACAAGTTCCCGCTCCACCGAAGACTCCGGCTCCACCGAAAGCTCTGGCCTCACCGATGCCGAGCAGGCGGTGCTCGATGCTCTCGCTGGGGGCGGCGCCTACTTCTTCCGGGCGCTCGCCTCGCGGGTCGGGCTCGGTGACACCGCAGTGCATGAGGCGCTCTGGTCACTGCTGTGGTCGGGCCATGTCACCAACGACACCGTCGCGCCACTGCGGGCCCTGCTCGCTGGTGGGCGCACGGCGCACAAGAAGGCACCGTCCGGACCCCGGTCGACGCGGTATGCCGGACGGCGCGGCTCGCTCGGCCGCTTCGGGTCGCTGCGTGGCCCACTCGCTGGCACTCCTCCCACTCTCACCCCCCAAACTGGCGCACCCCGCACCGGGACCACTGCTGCCGACGTCACTGCTGCTGGGACCACTGCTGCCGAGGTAGACGCTGCCGAGATCACAGCCGCCGAAAGCGCGGCGACCGCGGCCGCGATGGCCGTCGGGCGGGCGGCAGGGTCCGGCCCTTCGACGGGCGTCGGGCGCTGGACGGTGCTCCCGACGGCGGAGACCGACCCGACGGTGAGGGCGGTGACCAACGCCGAGTTGCTGCTCGACCGCTACGGCGTGCTGACCCGAGGCTCGGTCGTCACCGAGGAGGTGCCGGGCGGTTTCGCCGCCGTCTACCGCGTCCTGGCCGCGGCCGAGGAGGCCGGCAAGGTCCGGCGCGGCTACTTCGTCGAGGGACTCGGTGCTTCGCAGTTCGCCTCGACCGGCGCCGTGGACCGGTTGCGCTCACTCTCCCG
>CAJDTW010000020.1_pt1 | contig 21532 bp, 23 predicted proteins | sample 7389911 | NCBI WGS metagenome assembly CAJDTW01 (sample SAMEA7055652, study PRJEB34461) | soil metagenome | biome: terrestrial ecosystem; feature: Peninsula; material: soil | place: Antarctica | collected 2016 | reverse complement strand
GCGGTCGACCTGCCCGGGACCTACCTCGTGCGGCCCTTCGAGCCGGGCCGAGACGAAGCCGAGTGGCTCGCGGTCAACGCGGCCGCCTTCGTCCACCACCCGGAGCAGGGGTCGTTGGACCGGGCCGATCTGGACCAGCGGATGGCACAGGCCTGGTTCGACCCGGCCGGCCTGATCCTCATCGTGCCTCGGGCGGACCCCGACGAGATCGCGGCCTTCCACTGGACCAAGGTCGACCCTCCCGACGGCAGCCGAGGCGAGGTCTACGTGGTCGGGGTCGCGCCCAACCGTCAGGGCGAGGGACTCGGCAGGGCCGTGACCGTGCTCGGCCTGGACCACCTGCGCGAGCGCGGTCTGGCCGACGTCGTGCTCTACGTCGACGAGGACAACGTCGCCGCGGTGCACACCTACCGGCGCCTGGGCTTCGAGGATCTCGAGATCCACCGTCAGTACGCCCGCCCCGGGACAGCGCCGGCCTGACCCCGGCAGCCAGCTCAACGGCATACGGCGGACCGTCCACTCACCGGCATACGGCCGACAGTCGGCCCAGCGGCATACGACACGTCCGCCCCCTGCTTTGGACAAAGAGTGCCACCATGTCTCCCATGAGCACCAGCAGCGTCGAACAGGTCCCCCTCGACCCGCGGGAGGACGAGATGGTCGATGGCATCAGTTCGTTCACGAGCACGGTTCAGGACCGGCGGGTACCCCCGCGGGCCGCCAACGGGCGATTCATCGGCTCCGTGGACCGCCTCCCCGTCGGCAACCCGGACGAACTGCCGCCCGATCGCTACCTCGAGCGGGAGTTGTCGTGGCTGCAGTTCAACGAGCGCGTCCTGCAACTGGCCATGGATCCCCTCGTGCCGCTGCTCGAGCGGGCCCGCTTCCTCGCGATCTTCTCCAGCAACCTCGACGAGTTCTTCATGGTGCGCATGGCCGGTCTCAAGCGGCGCATCGCCACCGGGATCGCGGTGCGCACCGCGGCCGGGATCGAGCCCCGTGAGCTGCTCGAGCGGATGAGCAGGCTCGCGCACGAGTTGATGGCCCAGCACGCCGCCGCCTTCCAGGGCGAGGTGCGGCCTGCGCTCGAGGCGGAGGGCGTCACGATCGTGCGGTGGGACGAGCTGGACGAGGAGGAGCGTCAACCACTGCACGACCTCTTTGCCGAGCGGGTCTTCCCCGTGCTGACCCCACTCGCGGTCGACCCGGCCCACCCGTTCCCCTACATCTCCGGGCTGTCGCTCAACCTCGCCGTGCTGCTGCTGAGCCCCAAGACCGGCTCGGAGCACTTCGCCCGCCTCAAGGTGCCGCCGAGCCTGCCCCGCTTCCTCCTCATCGACGAGGAGGAGGGGACCCACCGCAAGCGGTTCGTGCCGCTCGAGGACGTCATCGCCTCGCACCTCGACCAACTCTTCCCCGGCATGGAGGTGCAGGAGCACTTCTCCTTCCGGGTCACCCGCAACGAGGACATCGACGTCGAGGAGGATGATGCCGAGAACCTGCTCACCGCGCTCGAGAGGGAGCTGACCCGACGCCGTTTCGGGCCGCCGATCCGGCTCGAGGTCGAGGAGGAGATGGACCCGCGGATCCTCGACATGCTCAGCCGCGAGTTGCAGATCAGCGAGCGGGAGATCTATCGGCTGCCGACCCCACTCGACCTGACCGGCCTCTGGGGACTGACCGACGTGGACCGGTCCGACCTCGAGTTCCCGGCGTTCCTGGCCCGGACGCACCGCGACTTCGCCCCCACCGAGAGCGCCAAGCCGATCGACCTGCTCGCGGCGGTCCGGGCCAAGGACGTGCTCGTCCAGCACCCCTACAACTCGTTCTCGACGTCGGTGCAGGCCTTCATCGAGCAGGCCGCCGTCGACCCGGACGTCCTCGCCATCAAGCAGACGCTCTATCGGACCTCGGGCGACTCCCCGATCGTCGACTCGCTCATCGACGCCGCGGAGGCCGGCAAGCAGGTCCTGGCCGTCGTCGAGATCAAGGCGCGCTTCGACGAGGTCAACAACATCTCGTGGGCCCGCAAGCTCGAGCAGGCGGGAGTCCACGTCGTCTACGGGGTCGTCGGGCTCAAGACCCACGCCAAGTTGTGCCTCGTCGTGCGTCAGGAGTCGGAGGGCCTGGTCCGCTACTGCCACGTCGGGACCGGCAACTACAACCCCAAGACCGCCCGCATGTATGAGGACTTCGGGCTCTTCACCTGCGACCCGCAGGTCGGCGAGGACCTGTCCCGGCTGTTCAACCAGCTGTCGGGGTATGCCCCGCGGAGCAAGTTCAAGCGACTCCTCGTGGCGCCGCGCGGCGGCCAGCGAGGACGGCAGCAGTGGCAGCGAGGAGGGCAGCCCTAAGAGCGGTGACGTCTACCGGGGCCGGATCGTCCTCAAGGCCAACTCGATCGTCGACGAGGCGACCATCGATGCGCTCTATCGGGCCTCGCTCGCCGGGGTCCAGGTGGACATCTGGTGCCGAGGCATCTGCGCCATCCGTCCCGGGGTGCCGGGCCTGTCCGAGAACATCCGGGTGCGTTCGATCCTCGGCCGCTTCCTGGAGCACTCCCGGATCTTCTGGTTCGACCACGGCGGCGACCCGCAGGTCTACATCGGCAGCGCCGACCTGATGCACCGCAACCTGGACAGGCGGGTCGAGGCCCTGGTGCGGATCGTGGACCCTGGTCACATCGAGGAGCTCGGGCAGTTGATGGACCTGGGCTTCGCCGAGACCACGTCGCGCTGGGACCTGTGCGCTGACGGCCGCTGGGTGCGCCACCACCTGAACGCCGACGGCGAGCAGTTGGTCGACCTGCAGGCCAAGCTCGTGGAGCGGCACGAGAAGCGGCGGCGCAAGGCACGCCGCCGATGACCTCCGTCATCCCGGCGGCCGGGACCCTGCCGTGGCGTCGCCGCGACGGCACCCTCGAGGTCGCCATGGTCCACCGTCCCAAGTACGACGACTGGTCCTGGGCCAAGGGCAAGCTCGACCCGGGTGAGGACGCGCACGTCGCGGCTGTCCGCGAGACCGCCGAGGAGACTGGCTTGAAGGTCCACCTCGGCGTGCCTCTGCCCTCGGCGGAGTATCCGATCCTCGACCCCAGGGGCGCGCCTGCGACCAAGCAGGTGCACTACTGGGCTGCGGCGGTGGTGGGCGGCAGCGGCGCCCTCGAGCACGAGATCGACGAGGTGATCTGGGTCGATGTGCGCACCGCGAACGATCGGCTCGACTACGCCCGGGACCGGGAGCAGCTCCGGGCCCTCGTCCGATCGGACCGTGAAGGGGACCTCGACACGTGGCCGTTGGCCCTCGTGCGGCATGCCAAGGCCCGGTCCCGGTCGGCCTGGAAGGGGCATGACGACCGGCGGCGCCCGATCAACACGGCGGGTCGGGCGCAGGCCGAGGCCATCGCCACCCTCCTCCCGGGGCTCGGCATCACCCGTCTCGTGTCCTCCTCGTCGGTGCGGTGCGCCCAGACCCTGCAGCCGTATGCCGCCCAGGCCGGGTTGCGGCTGCACACCCGGGACAGCCTCACTGAGGAGTCCTTCGCCCAGACCCCGGAGAAGGCCCTGCAGCAACTGACCAAGCTCCTGGACCGCGGGGAGCGTGCCGCGCTCTGCAGCCACGGCCCGGTCCTACCCACCCTCATCAACGCGTTGTGCGGACGGGTTCGGGACCACCACCCACGGGCCGCCTGGCTCTGTGAGGAACTCAGGACGGCCGCCGACTCGGGGATGCAGAAGGGTGAGGTGCTGGTGTGCCATGTCGCCGGCCGCGGTCCCGCTGCCCGCGTCGTGGCGCTGGAGCGCATCAGCACCTGAGCGCTGCGGATCCGGGCAGCACGGCCGCACGGCCGCGGGGGGCATCCGCCGTGAGCCGACCCAAACCGTCGACGCGGGTTCACCTCTCGTTCACCTCGTGAACGGAGTTGGTCATCTGGGGCGCCTACCTTCGCAGTGGATGACCGCTGTGCAGTGCCGCTCGGACGGTCGCCGTATCGCTACGACGAACATCTTTCGAGAGGGATCCATCCCGTGTCTGTTTCGCGTATCACCGCCCTTGGTGCGATCGCCGTGTCCGGCGCTCTCGCACTGTCCGCCTGCGCCACCGAGAACCCCGTCCCGAACTCCGCGCCCGCCGCCGGCACCGTCGGCGCCGCAGTCGCTGCCAGCGGCGCCACGTGCTTCTCGGGCGACCTGCGGGCGGAGGGCTCCTCCGCCCAGAAGAACGCCATCGATGAGGCCATCAAGGCCTACCAGACCGCCTGCGCCGACGCGACCATCGACTACAACCCGTCCGGGTCCGGTGCGGGCATCAAGCAGTTCATCGCCAAGCAGGTTGACTTCGCCGGCTCCGACTCCGCGCTGAAGACCACCGAGAAGGACGGCAAGATCGAGGCCGTCGACGCCAAGAACGCCTGCGGGTCCGACGCGTGGAACCTACCGATGGTGACCGGCCCGATCGCGATCGCCTACAACGTCAAGGGCATCGACGCGCTCGTGCTCAACGCCGAGGTGACCGCCAAGATCTTCGACGGCACGATCACGACGTGGAACGACCCGGCCATCGCAGCCCTCAACCCGGGCACGTCCCTGCCGGCCACCACGATCAAGGTCTACTTCCGCTCCGACGAGTCGGGCACCACGGAGAACTTCACGAAGTACCTCAAGGCTGCCGCCCCGGACGCCTGGAGTCACGACACCGGCAAGAAGTGGACCGGCAAGGGCGAGGGCAAGGAGAAGTCCGCCGGCGTCGCGACCGCAACCAAGGGCCAGGACGGCGGCATCACGTACGTCGAGTGGAGCTATGCCCAGCAGAACGATCTCGCCGTGGCGGCCATCGACACCGGCGCCGGCCCGGTCACCCTGACCGGCGAGTCCGCCGGGAAGGCGGTCGCCATGGCGACCCAGAAGGGCACTGGCCACGACCTCGCCCTTGAGCTCGACTACGCCACGAAGGAAGCCGGTGCCTACCCGATCGTGCTGGTGACCTACGAGATCGTCTGCTCGGCCTACCCCGACGCCGCAACCGGCAGCAAGGTCAAGACCTTCCTCAAGACGTTCGCGTCGAAGCAGGTCCAGGACGGTCTGACGGCCAAGGGCTACGCCCCGTTGCCCGCGGAGGTGGCAGCGAAGGTCAACACGGCCATCGACGCCATCTCCTGACCGGAGCCGCGACGTGTCCAACCAGACCGAGGTCCCCGTGGCCGACGAGCGAGCCCGCTCGGGCGGCGGCGCTGCGCCGCGCAGCGGCACCCCGTCGCCCGGACGGTGGGGCGACCGGGTCTTCGGCGGCGCCGCGACCCTGTCCGGTGTCGTGGTGGTTGGCCTCGTCAGCCTGATCGCGGTCTTCCTCATCGTGCGGGCCACCCCGGCCCTGCTCGACAACCAGGCCAACTTCTTCACCTCCCGGGTGTGGGCACCCGGCGGCGACCAGCCGGCCTTCGGCATCCTCGAGTTCTTGTGGACGACCGTCGCAGCGTCCTCGATCGCCATGGTCATCGCAGTCCCCTTCGGCATCGCGGTCGCCCTCTTCCTGACTCAATACGCCCCGCTGTGGCTGCGACGGCCGGGCGCCGCCCTGGTGGACCTGCTCGCGGCCGTCCCCTCGATCGTCTACGGGCTGTGGGGCCTGATCACCTTCGGGCCGTTCTTCAAGCCCATCGAGACGTGGCTGGCGAACACGCTCGGGTGGATCCCGATCTTTGCCTCGACGGGGATCACCGGAGGCACGATCCTGTTCATCGGGGTGGTCCTGTCGATCATGATCCTGCCGATCGTCACGGCGCTGTCCCGGGAGGTCTTCGCCCAGACACCGCTGACCCACAAGGAGGGCGCCCTCGCCCTCGGTGCGACGCAGTGGGAGATGATCCGCACTGCGGTCCTCCCCTTCGGCAAGCCCGGGGTCATCTCCGCCGCGATGCTCGCGCTCGGCCGCGCGCTGGGGGAGACGATCGCGGTCACCTTCCTCGTGTCGGCCCTCAATGACTCCTCGCCGTGGACGTGGTCGGTGTTCAACGGGGGCGAGACGTTCGCGTCCAAGATCGCCAACAACGCGGCCGAGTTCAGCAACCCGAACAAGACGGGCGCCTACATCGCCGCCGGCCTGGTGCTCTTCCTGCTGACCTTCGTCGTCAACAGCATCGCCCGCATCATCATCGAGCGCCGGAGGGCCTTCACCGAATGAGCACCCTCGCCACCGATCAGCCCACCCCCAGCGCCGCCGGCTCCGCCGGCTCCGCTGGCGTCACAGGGCTCGCCAGCCGGCCCCCCACCGCGTCCACCGGGCCCGTCACCGCGCGCGTCACCGCACCCGTCACCGCGCCCCAGGGAGCCGACCCCACCCCGCCCCTGGGAGTGCCCCATCGTGGCCGCGCCGTCACGGACACCCTGGCCAGGATCATCATGTGGGGCTCCTTCGCCCTCGCCATGGTGCCGCTCGCGTGGATCCTCTGGACCGTCGCGAGCAAGGGCGCCCACCTCCTCGGCGACCTGACCTGGTGGACCGGCAACCAGCGCAACATCAACTCCGGAGATGCCGGCGGAGGCGCCCGCCACGCCATCGAAGGCACTCTGATCCAAGCAGCCGCGACAGCCGCGATCGCGGTACCCATCGGCATCCTGACTGCCGTCTACCTGGTGGAGTACGGCCGCGGCGTGCTGGCCAGGGTCATCAGCTTCACGGTGGACATCCTCTCCGGCGTGCCCTCGATCGTCGCGGCACTCTTCATCTACGCAGCGTGGGTGACGACCTTCGGGTTCGACCGCAACGGCTTCGCGGTGAGCCTGGCCCTCGTGCTGCTCATGATCCCCGTCGTGGTCCGCTCCACCGAGGAGATGCTGAGGCTCGTTCCCACGGAGTTGCGCGAGGCCGCCTACGCCCTCGGCGTCCCGAAATGGGCCACCGTGGTGCGGGTCGTGCTGCGCACCGCGTTCTCGGGGATCATCACCGGGGTCCTGCTCGGCCTGGCCCGGATCATGGGCGAGACGGCCCCACTGCTCATCCTCGGGCCCTACACCAAGAACTTCCAGCGGGACCTGTGGGACGGCAACATGGCCACCCTGCCGACCATGATCAATCAGGACCGCGGGGACTTCGCGCTGGCCTCGGCTGCCGAGCGCATGTGGGGCGCCGCCGCCACCCTCATCCTGCTCATCCTGCTCCTCAACCTCATCGGCCGGGTCATCGCACACGTCGGCTCGGCCAAGTCCTAAGACACCAAGGAACCGCACATGGCGAAACGCATCGACGTCACCGACCTGAACGTCTACTACGGGTCCTTCAAGGCTGTGGAGGGAGTGTCGATGACGATCGAGCCACGCTCGGTCACCGCCTTCATCGGACCGTCCGGGTGTGGCAAGTCGACCTTCCTGCGCACCCTCAACCGCATGCACGAGGTCATCCCCGGAGGGCGGGTCGAGGGGACGGTCCGGCTCGACGACCAGGACCTCTATGCCGCCCACGTGGACCCGGTCACGGTCCGGCGCACCGTCGGGATGGTCTTCCAACGCCCCAACCCGTTCCCGACGATGTCGATCTACGACAACGTGGCCGCGGGCCTGCGGCTCAATGGCGTCAAGCGGGCCTCGGTGCTCGACGGCGTCGTGGAAGCCTCCCTCAAGGGCGCCAACCTCTGGGCGGAGGTCAAGGACCGGCTCGCCAAGCCGGGCGCCAGCCTGTCGGGTGGCCAGCAGCAGCGGCTCTGCATCGCCCGCGCCATCGCGGTGCAGCCCCAGGTCCTGTTGATGGACGAGCCCTGCTCGGCGCTCGACCCGATCTCCACCCTGGCGATCGAGGAGTTGATCACCGACCTCAAGTCCGACTACACGATCGTCATCGTCACGCACAACATGCAGCAGGCGGCCCGGGTCTCGGACCGGACCGCGTTCTTCAACCTCAAGGCGACGGGCGAGCCGGGCCGGCTGATCGAGGTCGATGACACGGCCAAGATCTTCGGCAACCCGGCGCAGCAGCAGACGGAGGACTACATCTCCGGCCGCTTCGGCTGATCGTGCGGTGGCGCCTCAGTGCAGGAAGATGGTCGCGTACCAGGCCATGACCGCGACGAGCGCCGCCCCGGGGAAGGTGAGGAACCAGGCCCCGACGATGTTGCCGGCGACCCCCCAGCGCACCGCGCTGAAGCGCTTGGTGGCGCCGACGCCCATGATCGCCGACGTGATCGTGTGGGTGGTCGAGATCGGCGCGCCGAAGGCCAGCCCCGCGACGTAGAGGATCGACGCCGCAGTGGCCTCCGCGGCGAAGCCCTGCGGCGGGGTGAGGTGGATGATCCGCCGGCCCAACGTGCGCATGATCCGCCAGCCACCGGCGTAGGTTCCGGCCGAGATGACCAGGGCCGACAGGATCAGCACCCAGATCGGGATCGTGTCGTTGTCGTGGTGACCGGAGATGTTGAGGGCGAGGACGACCACGCCCGCGGTCTTGGCGGCATCCTGCAGTCCGTGGCCGAAGGCCATCGCCGCGGCCGACGCCGTCTGCGCGAGCCGGAACCCGCGGGTCACCTTGCCCGGCTGAGCGTGTCGGAACATCCACATGATGCCCGTCATGACGAGGTAGCCGAGGACCAGACCGACGATCGGGGAGACGATCATGGGGATGACGACCTTGACCCAGATCACCTCCCACTGCACCGCGACTCCCGCGACGAGAGCAGCACCGCAGAGTCCACCGATGAGCGCGTGCGACGACGATGAGGGCAGACCGAACCACCACGTGAGCAGGTTCCACCCGATGGCTCCGACGAGCGCGGCACCGACGAGGTAGAGCCCCGGCGTCCCGATCGGCTGGGCGATGATGCCCGAGCCGATCGTCTTGGCGACCTTGGCGCCGAAGAAGGCGCCGATGAGGTTGGCCACGGCCGCCATGGCGAGCGCGGCCCGGGGGGTCAGCGCCCTCGTCGACACCGAGGTCGCGATGGCGTTGGCGGCGTCATGGAAGCCGTTCGTGTAGTTGAAGCCCATCGCCAACGCGATGACCAGGCCAACTGGCAGCAGTTCACCCACCGGTCAGGACTCCTTGACGGCGATGCCTTCGATGATGTGCGCCACCTTCTCGAATGAGTCAGCGGCGTCTTCGAACCCGTCCAGGATGCCCTTGACCTTGATCACGAGGACGGCGTCGGTCTCGTGGTTGAAGAGGTTGGCCAGCATCGCCCGGTGCAGGGTGTCTGCCTGGTTTTCCAGGCGGTTGATCTCGATCCAGTAGTCCGGCAGGTCCTTGAAGGAGCGCAGGCCGGGCATGGCGTCGGCCGTCACCTCCGCCATCCGAGAGAGGATTTCGAACTGCTGGGCGAGGCCCTCGGGCAGCTCCTCGATCTGGTAGAGGGCGATCAGGTCGGCCGCCTCCTCCATGTGGTCCATGCAGTCATCGAGCGTGGCAGCCAGCGCGTGGATGTCCTCACGGTCGAACGGCGTGATGAACGAGAGGTTGACCTTGCGCATGAGCGCATGCGTGGCCTCATCGGCTTCGTGCTCAAGTTCCTTGAGACGGCTGATGATCGGTAGGCGCTCGGGTCGGTCAACCTCGAGGAGCTTGGTCAGCTCCTGGGTCGCCTGGACGAGCAGGTCGGCAGAAACGGAGAAGAGCGAATAAAAGCCCGTCTCCTGGGGCGTGAGGCGAAAACCCACGAGGTGCTCCGGTCAGATCGGCAGCTTGTCAGGTCGATGCTAAGGCTTGACAGGCGTCCGAGTGCAATTCGGGGGCTACCCCAAGCCCAGCAGCACGTCTATTTCGGCTTGGGTGAGGTGGCGTGGCGCCGACGAGGCCGCCACGACCAGGTCACTGACGAGTTCGATTTCCTCGCGCAGCGCGAGGTCGACCAGATCGCCGGGTCGATCGTCAGTGCAGGCCATGCCCACAATCTAGGGCGCGGGGCTCCCGATCGCCCCCGATAACGCCAGAAGAGCGGGTGGGGCGTGCGTGAGGTGCCCAGCACGAACCGTCCCGATATCTCCCTGTGGGACGAGTCGCCACGCGTGCCGGAGCGCGAGGCTGGTGGGCCAGCTCTCGGCCGGTGTTGCGTCGGGCCGGGAGCGCCTCTCGGCACAGGGCCGCTCGAAGCGGCTGAATTTGGGACCCGGGGCTGCCGCGGCCCGACGCGAGAACAAGAATAAGCGCTGTCGGGTCGATCTCCAACACCCTGAGCCCACCTGAGCCCATTTGAGCCCAGAGTGTCGTCGAATCGGGCCGGATCAGGCGAGGACGCCGGCTCGCCACGCCGCGGCACAGGCCGCCAGATCCCGGCCCATCAGCAGCAAGGACGCGGCCCGCTCGGCGACCTCGGGACCCTCACCGATGTCGGCACGCCCCGCCGACACGACCTGACAGAAGGCGGCTGCCCGCTCGAGCGCCACGGCGAGGTCGCCGTTGAACACCCCGCGCAGGATCTCCTCGATGACCTGGCTGATCTCGTGCGGTCCCGGGGGTTCTGCCGCACCGGCGACGACGTGGTTGGGACCTGTGAAACGGATACCGGCGGCATACTCCCGGCTGGCCTCCTCCGGCGCGCGGATCACCCACTCCCGCAACACATAGAGGCGCCACAGCGCCCCCGGCAGGCTGCGCGCCGGTCGCTCCGACCACAGCTCGGCCAGCGTCGACAGCCCGATGTCGTCGACGAGCGCCACGAGGCGATCCGTCAGGCCCGGGTCGTGGCTGGCCCGGCCGGTGCGCACGAGCACCGCGGCCGTCTCGTGCGCGGCGTGGATGACCTCGCTCGGGTCGTACGCGCCGCCGTGCGCCTCCAGCGCGGACGGGCTGAAGAACGCGGGGCGGCGCGGGTGTCGGTGCTCGCGCTCGCTCATCCCGGAAGGCTACCCCTCACACGCCCCACGATCCCGTATGCCGCCGAGCCGGCTTCCCCACGGAACGTGCGGTCCGCAGGAGGGGCGCCTTCCTAGTACAGTTCTGACCCCCGGGGCCTCTAGCTCAGTTGGTAGAGCATCGGACTTTTAATCCGCCGGTCGTCGGTTCGAGCCCGACGAGGCCCACCACAGCAAAGGACCGGCCACCCCGCGCGGGGTGGCCGGTCCGAGTGTCACACTTTGCGGCTCAGTTCTTGAAGGCGTCCTTGACGTCTTCGCCGGCGTCCTTGAGCTGCTCGCCGCGCTGCTTGAGGTCGGCCTTGCCCTGGTCCGTCTTGCCCTCAGCCTCGAGTCGCTCGTTGTCGGTGACCTTGCCGGTCCCCTCCTTGACCTTGCCCTTGAGGTCTTCAGCTGCGTTCTTGGCCTTGTCGATCGCACTCATGGTGCGGTCTCCTTCCGTAGTGGACGTGTCCCCCCTTCATACCCCATCTGCCCGCTATAAACCCATCGGAGCAGCGCCGTCCTGTCTTTTGAGACACTGGAGTGGTGCCGTCACTCCAACACCCCGACACGACGCGCCCCCGGGCCGAGTTCCCTCGCAACCTGAGCCGCTTCGCGTACCTGTCGATCGCCGCGGCCATCGCCACGATCACGCTCAAGACCGTGGCGTGGCAGGTCACCGGGTCGGTCGGGTTGCTCTCGGACGCCGCGGAGTCGGTGGTCAACCTCGTCGCCGCGATCGCCGTCCTGATCGCGCTGCGGGTCGCCGCGTTGCCCCCGGACAAGAACCACCACTTCGGGCACAGCAAGGCGGAGTACTTCTCGGCGGCGCTCGAGGGGCAGATGATCTTCATCGCCGCGATCGTCATCATGTGGTCCTCGGTCGACCGCTTCCTGCACCCGATGCCCATCGCCAACGTCGGGATCGGCCTGGCGATCTCGGTCGTCGCCTCGGTCATCAACGGCGCCGTCGCGTTCGTGTTGCTCCGGGCCGGTCGCCAGTATCGGTCGCTGACGCTGACCGCCGACGGCAGGCATCTCATGACCGACGTGTGGACCTCGGTGGGAGTCGTGATCGGCGTCATCCTCGTCGCCGTTACCGGTGTGGAGCGGCTCGACCCGGTCATCGCCTTCCTGGTCGGGCTCAACATCATTCGGACCGGGTGGACCTTGCTGCACGAGTCAGTCGAGGGACTGATGGACATCGCCCTCAGCAGGGCCGACAACACGGCGATCGCGGCCATCCTCACCGGCTTCGTCACGGAGGAGGTGCACTTCCACGCCCTGCGCACTCGGATGTCGGGCCATCACCGCTTCGCCGAGGTGCACGTGCTGGTCCCCGGCTCCTGGTCGGTCCAGCGCGGTCATGATCTCGTGGAGGAGATCGAGGACGCGATCCAGGAGCAGTTCGACGACATCGGCATCGTCTGCCACCTCGAGCCGTCCGAGGACCCACGCGCCTACGACGACTACACCGCCGAGTTCCCCGTGCCGACGCACGAGGACATCGTCGCCTCGCATGAGAGTGACGCTCGACCGTGACGCCGACCCACGTCATCACCGACTCGCCCGTCGGACCCCTCACCATCGGGGCCTGCGACGGCAAGATCACCTACCTGCTCATGGCGACCTCGAAGCACCGCCCGGAGCCAGCAGCCCTGGGCGACCCCGGCGATCCAGCGGCGGAGCCGTTCGCGGCGGCGATCACCCAGTTGACCGAGTACTTCGCCGGGGAGCGGACCGTCTTCGACCTGCCCCTGGCGTCGGAGGGCGACGACTTCAAGCAGCGAGTCTGGGCCCTGTTGCGCCAGATCCCCTACGGCCAGACCCGCACCTATGGTGACCTCGCGGTCGCCCTCGGCGATCGGAATCTCGCGCAGGCCGTCGGGACCGCCAACGGCCGCAACCCGATCGCCGTGATCGTGCCCTGTCACCGCGTCATCGGCGCCGACGGCTCCCTCGTCGGCTTCGGCGGGGGACTCGATCGCAAACGCTTCCTCCTCGCGCTCGAGGAGCCGTCGGCCGACGAGGCCGGGCGCCTCTTCTGACCCCTGATGGTCGGGGGTCCCTGGCACCGACCCGAGCGGTTCAGCAGCCGATCGTCCTGGGGTACGTCGGGGTCGTGGTCCGAGCGTTGCGACACACCGCGAGTCCCCGCTTGGCCAGCCCGGACTTCATCGCCGACATGGCGGAGGTGTTGAAACCGTTCCAGCCCATGTGCATCAGCACGGTGTTACCCGCCTTCGAGTAGGTGACGACGTGGCTCACCACCTGGCTCTGGGTCTTGCCACGCCAGTCGTTGGTGTCGACGTTCCAGAGCCAGATCCTCATGGCCTTGCTGGCGTAGGCGTCGCGCACGGTGAAGTTGTTGGCTCCGTAGGGCGGACGGCCGTATGAGGTGACGACCCCGGGTGACCCCAGTTGGTAGCGGACGCTGGAGTACGACAGCGTCGTCAGGTCTGGGTGGCTGATCGAGTGGTTGATGACGTAGTGGCCGTGCGCGCGTGCGTAGCTGGCGCTGAAGCGTCCGGTAGAGATGCAGTTGCCGGTGGGCGCCAGGACCAGGGCGATCCCGAGCGACTCCGCGCCCAGGACGGCGGACGTGAAGGCGGCGTAACTCTTGGGGCAGTCGTCGTAGCTGAGGATGACCCGCGAGCTCGTGTTGGGGCCGGAGGTGGTGCTGTAGTTGATGCCCCCTCCGTTGACGAGTCGATTCCAGGTCGTCGGTCCGACGACCCCGTCGATCGTCAGATCGAGCTTGCTCGACTGGTAGCGCCGGACCGCGGCCTGGGTCCCCGAGAAGAAGTTCCCCGTCGCGGTCGAGGCGCCGATGCTGTAGCCCTTCGCGAGGAGGAGCTTCTGCAGCACCGTCACGCAACTGCCCGTGTCGCCGTAGCGCAGGGTCGGCCGACTCGCGGCAGACGTCGAGGAAGAACACGACCGCGTCGCGGCCTCGGATGCAGGGGCCGGGGAGGTCACCAACAGGAAGGAGCCCACGCAGAGCGCCGCAGCAACCCTTCGCCAGGTGAGGTGTCGACGATTCCTGAACATGAGCTTCCCTCCCGACCTGCAGGGAGGGACGAAACCCCTGCCTCTCTAAGGGTAGGCACTCCCCGCGCGCAGTAATGGTGGTTTCGGGAAACTGGTGCCCGGTGCCTGGTAGCGGCGCTCCGGACGGACAAACCCGGACCGGGGCTGGCGCCCGAGCACGCGTCCCACGGGGGTCGCCACCCTTTGTCGGTCCGACGCCCCGACCTGCAACGTTCTGGTTCACCTGCGTGTCTTACCTGATGTACGACACTTGGCCGAGACCAACCGAAACCGAAGCAGGCAGGAGGGGCGGAGCAGATGCGGCGCAGGGACGAGGCGGCCTTCCGGGCCTTCGTCGTCGAGCGACAGACGGTGCTTCGACGGCGCGCGTTCATGCTGTGCGGCAACTGGGCCGACGGGGATGAGCTGGTCCAGGAGGCCCTGGCCCGGGTCTACGTCGCCTGGCCCCGGATCGGCGCCGGCGCGGAGACGGCCTACACGCGACGCACCATGCTCAACCTCTATCTCAACGACCAGCGCAAGCGGAAGCGTGAGGTGCTCACCGACGCGGCCCCCGAGCCGGCCCTCGCCGAGCCGGACCGCGAGTTGGCCCTGACCCTGATCGACCTGCTCAAGGACCTCCCGGAGAAGCAGCGCGCCGTCATCGTGCTGCGCTTCTGGGAGGACCTGACCGTCCCCCAGATCGCCGCCAGCACCGGCGTGGCCGAGGGCACGATCAAGAGCCAGATCTCCCGAGCGCTCGCCGTCCTGCGGGAACGCTTGGCCGAGCCACCCCTCACCGGAGCCGAGGCACTCTCATGACCGACGACACCGAGCGAGCGTTGCGGAAGGCACTGGGCACCGTGAACGACATCGAACCTCCCCCGGACGACCTGTTCGTCCAGCGCGCCGTGAATCGGGGCCGGGCCAAGGCGAACCGTCGCCGCTCCACCATCCTCGGGGCCGCAGCCAGCGTCGCCCTGGTCGGCGTCCTCGGTGGCGGCTGGGTGGCGAACCAGCAGCACCAGTCGGCCCAGTCGACCGCGTCGGGGATGGGAGCCAGCGAGGCAGACACCCAAGGCGCACCGCAAGCACCCGCACTCTCGGCACCCGGGCTCCCGTCGGCCGGGGCCAGCGACAAGTCCGTCCCCGACAGTGGGGGTGGCAGTGGGTATGGCGCCGGCGGGGTGCAGTCCGAACGGGACACCAACCAGTGGCTGACCGGGGCCAGTTCGCCCCAGCGCACGGCCTTCGACGCCATCGCGCTCACCCTCGCCGCCGACTACCCGGACGTCTTCGGCGGCGCCTACGCCAGCGATGCGACCAACACCCACATCGTCGTCACGGTGACCCGCCCCGACCCAGCCCTCGAGGCTCTGGTCACGGGCGCGATGCCAGCTCCCGGTGACGTCGAGTTCCGGGAGGTGGCCCACACCAGCGCCGAGAAACTGCGCCTCGCGGCCCAGATCGAGGCGGACACCGCGCTGTGGCGCGCCAAGGGCGTCACGCTCGAGAAGGTGGAGGTCGATGCCCGGACGGATCGGGTCGTCGTGACCATCGCGCCGGCACCGGGCACGACCGCGGGCCACGCCCTCACCACGAGCCTCGAGATCAAGCGGAAGTACGGGATCGATCTGGTCACCGTCGTGCAGGCAGTAGCGATCCCGGCTCCGGGTGGCACCCTGCCGGGCCCCCCAGCCCCACCCAGGCCGCCGACGCGCTGACCCACCCCGGCAAAAGGAAACCCTGCCGTATGCCGCTGTCGTCCCCGTACCCTGTCCGGCATGGAGTTCCCGCCGCCGCTCGAGCCGCCGATGACGCCGATCGAAGCCCTCCGTCGGGTCTGCGTCCTGCTCGAACGCGGGCGGGAGAGCAGCTACCGGATCGAGGCGTTCCGCAAGACCATCGAGGCGATCACCCTCATCCCGGACGACGAGTTGCGTGAGCGCTCGGAGCAGGGGACCCTCAAGCAGATCAAGGGAATTGGCGACTCGAGCGCTGCCATCATCAGCCAGGCCGTGCGAGGAGTCGTGCCCGCCTATCTCGCGTCGACCGAGGAGAAGCACGGCGCCCCCCTCGCCCAGGACGGCGCCGAGTTGTATGCCGCGGTGATCGGCGACCTGCACGTGCACTCCAACTGGAGTGACGGGGGCAGTCCGATCGAGGAGATGGTCCTCACGGCGGTCCAGCTCGGGCAGCAGTGGATGGCGCTGACCGACCACTCCCCGCGCCTCACCATCGCCAACGGACTGTCCCGCGAGCGCCTCACCGAGCAGCTCGGGCGGGTCGAGGCGATCAATGCCTCCCTCGGCGACGCCTTCACCCTCCTCAAGGGGATCGAGGTCGACATCCACCTCGACGGGAGCCTTGACCAGGACGACGACCTGCTGGACCAACTCGACATCGTCACGGCCTCGATCCATTCCAAACTGCGCCAGCCAGCCTTCGAGATGACGCCGAGGATGCTTGCCGCCGTGCGCAATCCGCACACCAACGTCCTGGCGCACTGCACCGGCCAACTCGTGACCGGCAGCCGGGGGAAGCGTCCGCCGTCCCAGTTCGATGCCGCGAAGGTCTTCCAGGCGTGCCTCGAGCACGACGTCGCGGTGGAGATCAATTCGCGCCCCGAGAGGTGCGACCCACCGGACGAGCTCATCGAGTTGGCCCGCGACCTCGGCTGCCTCTTCACCATCGACTCGGACGCCCACGCACCGGGCCAGCTCGACATGAAGGCCTATGGCTGCGAGCGTGCCGAGCGGCTCGGTATCGCCCCCGAGCGGATCGTCACCACGTGGCCGGTGGACGCGGTCCGGGACTGGGCGAGCGCCTGACCTTGCCCAGCGCACAGGCGATTTGGTGCCCGCGCGGAATGGCCCTATAGTTTCGCACGTCCCAAACGGTTCGGTCCCCATCGTCTAGCGGCCTAGGACTCCGCCCTTTCACGGCGGCAGCACGGGTTCGAATCCCGTTGGGGATACGCAGTAGAGTTCACGCAGCACCGCAGTCCAGCACCATCGCAGTCCACGCAACACCGCAAGGCCCCGTAGCGCAGTTGGTTAGCGCGCCGCCCTGTCACGGCGGAGGTCGCCGGTTCGAGCCCGGTCGGGGTCGCCACCTCGCGAAGCGCCGCTCCCCACGGAGCGGCGCTTCGTTCATGTCCGGGCCCCTCCTTCGATGACCCTGCCCTGCTCGATTCGATGTATCTCCGCGTCGTATGCGACGCGCTCATACATCGAATCGGGGTGTGGGTGGGGGGACGCTCAGTGGTGGCCGGCCCGCAGGACGAGTTCGAGCTCGAAGCGGGTCTGCGGATCATCGAGGGCCGCGCCGAAGAGTTCCCGCAACTGACCCAGCCGGTAGCCCACGGTCTGCGGGTGCACGAAGAGCTCCGCCGCGACCGGGGCCCACTGACCGCGATGCCGCAGCCACGCGAGCAGGGTCTCGGCGAGCCGCTCCCGCACGGCCGGACGCACCTCGGCCAGCGGGGACAGGACTCGTCGGGCCAGGTCGGCCATCGCCAGGGGCTCGGCCCGCACGATGAGATCCGCGAGGTGATCAGCAACCCAGAAGGGATGCTCCCGATCAGCCCGGGAGCGCCCGCCGGTTGCGCCCCCACCCGCGCCGGAGCCGGCCGCACCGCCGGGCTGGTGGGCCGAGGCCCCGTCGGCCTCCCCCGGAGCCGACCCGCCACCGCTGCTCCTGGTGCCGCCGCCGTTGCCCGTGCTGGTGGCACCGTCGCCATCCTCGTGAGCGCCCCCACCCAGCCCGTAGGCGCCAGCCGCCACGGCAAGGTGCAGCGACTCAGCAGCCTCGGTGAGGGGCCGCGGCGGGCCGATGATGGCGTGCCGACCAGCCAGGGCCCGCTCGAGCTCCCGGGTGCGCATCCGTCGGTTGCCGAAGGGATAGAGCACCACCGCCTCGGTGCCCCGCTCGACGACGAGTGCGTCCGGGCCCAGCGCGGCCCGCAGGCCGTCGGCGCGCGAGAACGGCACGGTGGCCACGACGACGACCTCGGGCAGGGTCCAGCCGATCGTGGCGGCATGCCGCGCCAGGGTTGCCTCGCTGGTGTCGCCGCGCAGCACCATCTCGACGAGGCCGGACCGCAACCGCTGCTGCTCCCCCGCCCGCTCGGACTGCTCCTGCGCATAGCCCTGCGCGCTCGCCGCCGAGATCTCGTCGATGTAGGCAAAGATCGACTCACCGAGGGCCAGCAGGACACTGGGCGAGAACTCCGCGGCCAGCGGCTGGACGTGGTCGGCCCCCGAGATCGCGTCAGAGATGGCGCGGAAGGTCACCCGGGCCCCGGACCGATAGGCGGCCAGCAACGACTCCAGGCTGCGTCCGGACCTGACCTCCCCGCGGCCGAGGAAGTCATAGACCGCCTTGTCGTCCGAGGAGAGCGCCTGCAGGCGGGTCCCGGGCAGGTCGAGGAAGCGGCTGAGGGCGACCTGGACCCCCGTCCGGATGCCCTGCCCGAAGCGGCCTTCCATCGGCAGCGCATAGTCTGGGACGTCGTGCGGGATGGTCTCGATGATCCGCTCGACGACGTCGGCCAGGGCCGGACGGAGCAGGTCGCTGATTTCAGCCGGAAGCACTAACCACGGTGGGTCTTTTGCGAGGTTTTCCGTCGCCATTGGCTCATCCTTATAGCCGGACCACAAACTCTTGCTCCAAAGGGTACGCCCCACAACGAGACTTTCCACCCCTGATGGGGGCATTGTTGGGAACGTGACCAGAATCAGACCGCTTCGACGTGTGGCGTCGCTCCTGACGACCCCTCTCGAGCCAGAGGATTTCTTCAACCTGGTCAACCCGCTCTCCTCCCGGCGCCAGCTGCGCGGGATCGTCACCCAGGTCATCCCTGAGACGGCCGACTCGACGACGATCCGCTTCCGTCCCGGCAAGGGCTGGAATCCCCACCTCGCCGGCCAGTGGGCCCGGATCGGGGTCGAGATCGACGGGGTCCGCCAGTGGCGCAGCTACTCGCTGTCCGCCCCGGCCGGCCACGACCCGGCGATCACCGTGACTTCGTCCTGCCGCTGCACCCGCGCCCGCTGCTCATGCTCACCGCCGGCAGCGGCCTGACCCCGGTCATGTCGATGATCCGCACGCTCGTGCCGCGCCGACCCGACGCCGACGTCGTGCTCATCCACTCCGCCCGCACCCGGGCCGACGCCCTGTTCCACGACGAGCTGCTCGAGCTCGCAGACCAGTTCCCCGGCCTCACGGTCAAGCACTGGTTCACCCGCGAGGAGCCGGGCCGCCGCCTCGACCTGACCGACCTGACCGACCTCGAGGCGCTCTGCCCCGACTGGCGCACCCGCGCCGCCTACGCCTGTGGCCCCGCCGACTTCCTCGACGCCGCCACCGACCTCTGGGACCGCGAGGTCGAGGCCGACAGCCCACTCACGATCGAGCGCTTCGCCGCGGTCCTGCTACCGGGAGCCGGCGGCGTGGGCGGCACGATCACGTTCGAGAAGTCCGACAAGCAGGTGGACGCCCCCGGCGACATCCCCCTGCTCGAGGCCGGCGAAGAGTGTGGAATCGCCATGCCGTGCGGATGCCGCATGGGTATCTGCCGTAGTTGCCTGGTCCCCCTCGTCGCCGGACAGGTGCGCGACCTGCGCACCGGCGAGCTGCACGGGCAGCCCGGCGAACTCATCCAAACCTGCATCAACGCTGCCGCTGGACCCGTCCACCTGGACATCTGAGAAGGGAAACACCCCCACTATGACGACCACCGTCGACACCCCCCGAGCCGTTGCGTCCACCGACGCCCCGCGCCCGGCCCTGCACGCCAAGAAGCCGATCCTCGCGGCTCAGGGCGGGACCGCGATCCGGCCCGCGCACGCTGCCCACCTGACCGACCAACAGGTGCAGCAGCTCGGCCAGGAGCTCGATGCCATCCGGGACCGCGTCATCGCGTCCCGGGGCGCCAAGGACGCGGCCTACATCCGTCGCGTCATCCGCGTCCAGCGCACCCTCGAGCTGGCCGGCCGCGCCACCCTGATGTTCTCCAAGCGCAAGTCCGCCTTCGTGGCCGGCACGGCGATGCTCAGCGTCGCCAAGATCCTCGAGAACATGGAGATCGGCCACAACGTCCTGCACGGCCAGTGGGACTGGATGCGCGACCCTGACATCCACTCGACGTCGTGGGAGTGGGACTTCGTCACCCCGGCCGCGTCCTGGCAGCACACCCACAACGACCTGCACCACACGTGGACCAACGTCATCGGCAAGGACAAGGACGTGGGCTACTCGACGCTGCGCATGTCCGACGAGCAGCCGTGGAAGCCGCACAACATCCTCAACCCGGTCATCAACGGCCTCCTCGCGCCCTTCTTCGAGTGGGGCATCGCCATCTACGACCTCGAGCTCGAGGCGTGGCAGGAGGGCGAGAAGTCGACCGCCGACCTCAAGCGTGACCTCAAGGCGACCGGCCGCAAGGTCGTGACGCAGTTCACCAAGGACTACGCCGCGACCCCCGCCGCCGCGGCGGTCTTCGGCTCCGGCAAGCAGGCCTTCTGGGGCACCTTCACCGCCAACGCGATCCGCAACGTCTGGGCCCACTCGGTCATCTTCTGCGGCCACTTCCCCGACGGCGCCGAGGTCTTCACCGAGGACATGATCGAGGGCGAGACCCGCGGCGACTGGTACATCCGCCAGATGCTCGGCTCGGCCAACATCTCCGGCAGCAAGCTGATGCACCTGATGACCGGCAACCTCAGCCACCAGATCGAGCACCACTGCTTCCCCGACCTGCCGAGCAACCACTACTACGAGGTGGCGGTCGAGGTGCGCGAGATCTGCCAGCGCTACGGCCTGCCCTACACGACCGGCCCGATCCACCGCCAGGTCGGCCAGGCCTGGGCCAAGGTCTTCCGCCTCGCGCTGCCCCCGCGCCGGCTCCCGAAGCAGGCCGTCAACCAGGCGCCGTCCGCTCGGCGCAGCTCACCCCTGCCGATGGTCGCCCGCGTTGGCTGACGCGCTCGCCGGCCCACCCACCCGCGGCGCGGCCTTCTTCGACCTGGACGGGACGCTGATCCGCGGCTCGGCCAACTACCCGCTGGCCGTCGCGGCGTTCCGTGGCGGGTTCGTCCCGTGGCGTGACCTGATCAAGGACACGTTCAACGCGATCACCTTCCACCGCAAGGGCGCCACGGACGAGGGGTCAGCTGCGCTGCGCGAGCGGATCCTCGGCGCCGTGGCCGGGACCAAGCAGTCCGACATCATCCACCTCGGCGACCAGATCGTGCCGCGCATCGTGGCCAAGCTGATCCCCGAGTCCGCCAAGTTGCTCGCCGCCCACCTGGCAGCGGCCGAGCACCGACTCGTCGTGTCGGCCTCCCCGATCGAGCTGGTCGGGCCGATCGCGACCGCGCTCGGGCTCGAGGGCGCCGTCGCCACCCGCAGCGAGCTCGACGACGAGGGCCGCTACACCGGCCGGCTCGCGGGCGAGTTCTGCTACGGCCCCGGCAAGGTCATCGAGATCGAGAAGATCGCGGCCGAGCGCGGCTACGACCTGGCCGCCTCCACCGCCTACAGCGACTCGATCAGTGACCTGCCGATGATGGAGCGGGTCGGCACCGCCGTCGCCGTCAACCCCGACCGCGAGCTGCGGGCCCTGGCCCTCGAGCGCGGCTGGCGGATCATCGAGGTCGGCAAGCGCCGCTGAGCCCGGCCCCGCA
>CAJDTW010000044.1_pt1 | contig 22064 bp, 19 predicted proteins | sample 7389911 | NCBI WGS metagenome assembly CAJDTW01 (sample SAMEA7055652, study PRJEB34461) | soil metagenome | biome: terrestrial ecosystem; feature: Peninsula; material: soil | place: Antarctica | collected 2016 | reverse complement strand
CCCCGACCAAGCTGGGGCTCGGTTCGAGTGCCGCCCTGACGGTCGCGCTCGCCGGGGCTCTGGCCGCCGCAGCGAACGGAGCGGCCCTGCGCACCGAGGACCTGCTGCGCACCCATCGCCGCCTGCAAGATGGCCACGGCAGCGGGATCGACGTCGCCGCGGCCGTGCACGGTGGGCTGCTGCGCTTCACCCCCGGGCCGCAGGGCCCGACCGTCGAAGCCGTGACGCTGCCGCCCGCGCTGAGCTGGTGCTGCGTGTGGACCGGCCGTCCCGCCTCCACCCGGGACTTCCTGACCCGGATAGCCGCGTGGCGAGCCCGTGAGCCGGACCGCCATGATGGCCTCATGGACCTCCTCGCCCAGACCAGCGCCGTCGGGGTCGATGCCGTGCACCAGCAGGACGCGGCCGCGTTCCTGTCCGCCGTCGACTCCTACGCCGTGCTGCTCGGTGAGCTCGGCACCGCGAGCGGGGCGGACATCGTCTGCGCCGAGCACCGGGCGCTGGCATCGATCGCTGAGACGAGCGGGGTGTCCTACAAATCGTGCGGGGCCGGGGGTGGCGACATCGGGGTCGCCCTCACGACCGAGCCGGACCGGCTCGACCGCTTCCGGGAGCTGGCCCAGAAGGCCGGCTTCCACCCCCTTGCCCTCACGGTGGACCCACTCGGGTTCTCCGTGCAGAGCGACCCGAACTAGCAGGAGAACACGCGTGGATTCAAGAATGCCCGGCTTCTACAAGTTGTCGGTCACCGAGCGGTTGCAGGCTCTGGTGGACCGCGGCCTGCTCGGTGCCGACGACTACCGCACGCTGACCAATGGTGGCAACACCATCGACGTCGCCCGAGCGGACAAGATGATCGAGAACGTCATCGGCGTGCTCGGCCTGCCAGTCGGGTTGGGCCTGAACTTCCTGATCAACGACAAGGACTACGTCGTCCCGCTCGTCGTCGAGGAGCCGTCGATCGTCGCGGCCCTCAGCTCCGCGGCGAAACTGGTGCGGTCCGCCGGCGGCTTCACCGCCTCGAGCACCGAGCCGATCCTGATCGGCCAGATCCAGATCGTGGACGTGCCCAACTCGGCCCGGGCCCAGGCGGTGCTGCTGCAGCGCAAGGGCGAGATCCTCGCCCTGGCCAACAGCCTGCACCCCAAGATGGTCGCCCGCGGCGGAGGTGCGCAGGACCTCGAGGTCGTCATCCACCCATCGCCCCAGGGCGGCCACGACATGGTGCTGGTGCACCTGCTCGTCAACACCTGCGACGCGATGGGGGCCAACCTCGTCAACACCATGTGCGAGGGGGTTGCCTCGTTGGTCGAGACCATCTCCGGTGGCACGGTGCTGCTGCGGATCCTGTCCAACCTCACCGACCGGGCCCTCGCCCGGGCCGAGATGGTCGTCCCGACGGCGCTGCTCGCCGGCAAGGGGTACACCGGCGAGCGGGTCCGCGACGAGATCATCCGGGCCAACGACCTGGCCATCGTCGACCCCTACCGCGCGGCCACCCACAACAAGGGGATCATGAACGGCGTCGACGCCGTCGCCCTCGCCACCGGCAACGACTGGCGGGCGCTCGAGGCCGCCGCCCACGCCTACGCGGCCCGTGGGACCGCCTACTCCTCGCTGACCAGCTGGACCAAGAACGATGCCGGGGACCTCGTGGGCAGCATCGAGATGCCCATGAAGGTCGGCACCGTCGGTGGTCCGCTGCAGAACAACCCGACCGTGGCCATGAACCACCGGATCCTCGGGGTGTCGAGCGCCCGTGAACTGGCCGAGGTGATGGGCGCCGTGGGGTTGGCCCAGAACTTCTCGGCGCTCCGAGCGCTGGTGACCGACGGCATCCAGCAGGGCCACATGACCCTGCACGCCCGCACGGTCGCCGCCGCGGCCGGCGCCGGCGCCGACGTCTTCGACACCGTCATCGAGCGGTTGCTCGACGACGGTGAGATCAAGGTGTGGAAGGCCAAGGAGATCCTCGCCGAACTCGAGCAGCAGAAGGCTTCCGGTGCAACGGAACCCGGCACAGCGGCATACGCAACAGCAGGCGCAGGTCAGGCGGAACACGGCGCCACCGGCGGCAAGCACGTGACGGAGGATGACTACGTGGCCGGCCACGGCAAGGTCATCCTGCTGGGCGAGCACGCCGTCGTCTATGGCCGTCGCGCCATCGCCGCCCCCGTGCCGCTGGCGATCCGCGCCCGGGTCGAGGACGGCGACAACGGCATCGACCTGATCATCCCGCGGTGGGGCGTCGAGCTCCACGTCGAGCCCGGCAGTGAGTACTCCGGCGGCTTCCTCAAGTCCTTGTCCCCCATCATCGACAAGCTCGACATCGGGGACCGGTCGATGCGGATCTTCGTCCAGCCCGGCATCCCGCGCGCGATGGGGCTCGGCGGCTCGGCCGCCCTGGCCGTGGCCCTGATCCGCGCCGTGGACCGGCACTGCGCGCTCGGCCTCAGCGACGCGGAGGTGTCCGCGCTCAGCTACGAGTGCGAGATGGTCGCGCACGGGAGCGCCTCGGGCATCGACAACACGGTGGCCACCTACGGCTACCCCCTGCTCTACCAGCGCGGTGAGCCACCGATCATCGAGCCGCTCCAGCTCTCGCAGCCCGTCCCCCTCGTCGTGGCGATGACCGGGGTGGAGAGCCTGACGGCTGCCACGGTCGGCCGGGTGCGCGACGCGTGGAAGCGTCACCCCGCCCTGTACGAGCGCATCTTCGACAGCATCGATGACCTGACGATGCAGGGCGCCGAGGCGCTGCGCACCAACGACCTGCACCAGCTGGGTGAGCTGATGAACATCTGTCAGGGCCAGCTGAACGCCCTGCAGGTGTCCAGCGAGCAGCTCGAGGAGCTTGTCCAGATCGCCCGTCACAACGGGGCCGCCGGGGCCAAACTCACGGGCGGCGGCGGCGGCGGGTCCATCGTCGCGGTCTGTCCCGACGGCGGCGCCCAGGTCGTCGCCGCAATGCAGGAAGCCGGATATCGAGCCATGGAGGTCACCCTTGGATGACATGGGGAACGACACACACACCGGACTGATCGTCTCGGCCGACTCGGAGGAGCTGATCCTCGTCGACGGTCAGGACCGCGAGATCGGTCACGAGATCAAGTCCGTCTGCCACGACGGTGAGGGGATCCTGCACCGCGCCTTCTCGGTCTTCGTCTTCAACGACGCCGGCGAGCTGCTCCTGCAGCAGCGTCACGGCACCAAGCGGCTCTGGCCGGAGATCTGGGCCAACACCTGCTGCAGCCATCCCCGCAGGGGTGAGGCGATCGAGGAGGCCGCCCACCGGCGCCTCCAGCAGGAGCTCGGCCTCGACTGCGAACTCACCTACGTGTACAAGTTTGAGTACCACGCCCGCTACGGCGAGCTCGGCTCAGAGCACGAGCTGTGTTCGGTCTTCGTCGGGACCACGGACGCCAAGCCCGTGGCGAACCCGACCGAGGTCGCCGCCTGGCGCTACGTCAGCCCGGAGCAGCTCGACCGCGAGCTCGTCGAGTCGGGCGAGTCCTTCAGCCCGTGGCTCAAGCTCGAGTGGGAGCGGCTGCGCGGCGAGTTCAAGGACGCGCTCCCGACCGGGAGCAGCGGGAGCACAGGGAGCACCGGGAGCACCGCGCGACCGACTGAGCAGACGGACTGAGTCGTCGGACTGAGCACCGCTGCAGGGATGATCAGACCCCCGCGACCGATAGGTGCGGGGCGTGGGGGCGGAGCGTCCGACTGCGGTCAGTGCGCGCTGGGGGCGGGCCAGCGAGCGGTCGACAGGCCGGCTTCCTTGGCGCGCGCGAGGGCCTCGCCGACGATCCTCTCAGCAGCCGTGCGGTCGCCCCACGTGGACGCCTCGACGTGCTTGCCGGGCTCGAGGTCCTTGTAGTGCTCGAAGAAGTGCTGGATCTCGTCGCGGAGGTGCTGCGGGACGTCGTCGACCTCCTGGAGGTGGTCGTTGCGCGGGTCCACCGGGACGCAGAGCACCTTGTCGTCGCCACCGGCCTCGTCGGTCATGTGGAACACGCCGATCGGCCGGGAAGCGATGAGCACCCCGGGGAAGGTGGGCTCGGGCAGCAGCACCAAGGCGTCCAGGGGATCGTGGTCCTCGCCGAGGCTCTGCTCGATGTAGCCGTAGTCGGTGGGGTAGACCATCGAGGTGAAGAGATAGCGATCGAGCCGAATCCGTCCCGTCTCGTGATCGACCTCATACTTGTTGCGCTGACCGCGCGGGATCTCGATCGTGACGTCGAACTCCACCTGATGCCTCTTCTCGTGCTGGACCAACCTGCTGACAGAATTGTGTCGCCAGTGTGGCACCAACGGCCCGCATTGTGCGAAATGGCGAGTAACCCGGGAAGGAGTGAGACGCCGTGAGACGCTCAGCGATCGGCGTCGGCCTGGCCGTGCTCCTGCTCGCGGGCTACGGCGCGCTGGATTCCGCCGATGTCGTCCCAGGGGTGCTCACGACCACGCCGGCGCCACCACCCCCGCCCACCGAGACCCCGGGGGTCCGCACGTTGCCCCGCGTCCCCCAGCCCATCCCCACCACGCCAGTCGGTATGCCGCTCCGCCCCCTCGCCGGCGACGCAGCGGCTCCCACTCAGGCGGGGTTGAAAACCGCGCTCGACTCCGTGGTCGGGGCCCCGGCGCTCGCCGACGCCTCGATCGTCGTGCGCGACGGGCAGAGCGGCGTCACGCTCTATGACCGTGGCGGTGCGAAGCCGCGGATCCCGGCGTCGTCGACCAAACTGCTCTCGGCCACCGCGATCGGTCAGGTCTTCGACTACGACGCGACCCTCACGACCCGGGTCGTGCAGGGTGTCGCGCCCCACCAGATCGTCCTCGTCGCCGGTGGCGACTCGCTGCTCGCCCCCGGGGCCGGTGACCCCACCGCGGTCGCCGGCCGGGCCGGGCTCGGGGACCTGGCCGACCAGGTGGCGGCTGCACTCACGGCCGCCGGCACGAAGGCAGTCACCCTCAGCGTCGACACCAGCTATGCCGCCGGCCCGCTGCTCGCTCCGACCTGGTCCACCTCCTTCCGGCCGGAAGGGATCACCGGGGCCGTCGCGATGCTGGGCCGCTCCGACCAGCGGGCGCTGCCCAGCCAGCCCGGGCCCGCAGACCCGGTGGCCTCGACCAGGGACCGCTTCGCGGCGCTGCTCGGCAAGCACCAGATCAAGGTCACGGTGCAGACCGGCCGGGCAGCGCCGTGGCCCGAGACGGACGCCAGCCTCGGTGCGGTCGAGTCCGCCCCGGTCCGGGACCAGCTGGCGTTGGCCCTGACCGACTCCGACAACGCCCTGACCGAGACAGGACGCGAGCGGCCTGTCCCGGGGCAATCGGGTCACGGCCCGGTTGCTGTCCGATCTCCTCGTGATGGCCCACGACGGAGCGCACCCGTTCATCGCGGCCGCCTTCGAGGGCCTGCCGATCGGCGGGCTGACCGGCACGCTCGAGTCACGCTTCACCAATACGGCGACGGGTGGCGCGGCGGGCATCGTCAGGGCCAAGACGGGCACGTTGACCGGGGCCAGCGCGCTGGCCGGATCCGTGGTCGACCGGGACGGGCGGCTGCTCGTGATGACCGGTCTGGTGGCCGGCGCGGGAACGATCCAGGCCCGGGCGGCGTTGGACGATGTCATGGCGACCATCGCAGGTTGTGGTTGTCGATGACGCAACGAGGGGAACCCAGGATGAGCGAATCGGCCACCGTCCAGACCACCGGCGGGAGGGCGGCATACGTCGATTACGCCTTTGCCAAGAAGACGGGCCGCACCATCGTCAAGGCGGGACCCCAGGTCTCGAGCGACGAGGCGGCGCACATCGTCGCCGACCTGCGCGCTGCCGCAGCGGAGTCGATCGAGCCCGTCGCCGAGACGTCGGGGCTGCGGGCTCCAGACGGGGCCCCGGCCGCCCTCGTCGTCGACCGGGCCGGCTGGATCAACGCCAACGTCGACTCGATGCAGGCGCTGCTCGACCCGATCGTGGACAAGCTCACTGCGAAGGCATCGTCCTCGAGCGGGGCCGGCGTGGCCATCGGCAGCAAGGTGACCGGCGCGGAGATGGGCGGGCTGCTCGCGTTCCTGTCATCGAAGATCCTCGGTCAGTACGACCTCGCGCCGCAGGGCACCCCGCGACTGCTGCTCGTCGCGCCCAACATCGTCTCGGTCGAGCGGTCCCTCGACGTGCTCCCGCACGACTTCCGGCGCTGGGTCACGATGCACGAGGAGACCCACCGCGTGCAGTTCACCGCCGTGCCGTGGTTGCGCGAGCACCTGATCTCCTCGTCGCAACGGCTCGCGGTGGACATGGCCCCGACGCCCGAGGACTTCGCCAAGCGGCTCGAGACCCTGACCCGCAACCTGCCCGACGTGTTCCGGTCCGGTGAGGGGATCGCCCAGCTCCTGGCCACCCCTGAGCAGAAGGCCAAGATCGCTGAGCTGACCGCGGTCATGTCGCTGCTCGAGGGCCACGCGGACGTCGTGATGGACGACGTCGGCCCCAAGGTCATCCCGACGGTCACCGAGATCCGCCGCAAGTTCGACCGCCGCCGCAGCTCCGCCGTCGGGATCGACCGACTGCTGCGCAAACTGCTGGGGCTCGAGGCCAAGATGCGCCAGTACCGGGACGGCGCCGCCTTCGTCCGGCAGGTGATGGACGAGGTCGGCCGCGACGGCTTCAACGTCGTCTGGACCTCGCCCGAGACCCTGCCTCGAGCCGCTGAGATCCTCGACCCGTCGGCGTGGGTGCGCCGGGTCCACGGTCCGGGGTCGCCGGGCGCCGCTCCGCCGACCCCGGTGGGGAGCTGACCGTGCCCGGGCCCGATCCCGCAGTCGCTGCCACCCGGCTCGCCGTCCGCGAGCACATCGGTGACCTGCCGCAGGGCGCGCTGGTGCTCATCGCCTGCTCCGGGGGGCCGGACTCGATCGCGCTGGCGGCGGCCGCCGCCTTCGAGGCGCCGCGCGCCGGGCTGCGCGCGGGCGCTGTCGTCGTCGATCACGGACTGCAGGACGGGTCCGATGTCGTCGCGGAGGAGGCTGCCGCCACCTGTCGCGAGATGGGCCTCGACCCGGTGGAGGTGGTGGCGGCGCAGGTGCCGACGACGGGCGCCGGCCTGGAGGCCGACGCCCGCACGGCGCGCTACGCCCAGCTCGAGGCAGCGGCGACGCGGCACGGCGCCACCATGATCCTGCTCGGTCACACCCGGGATGACCAGGCCGAGCAGGTGCTCCTCGGGCTGGCCCGGGGCTCAGGGGCCCGCTCGCTGTCGGGGATGCCCGCCCGACGGGGCCGGCTCGCACGGCCCTTCCTCGCGCTTCCGCGGGCGACGATGATCGCTGCGTGCGAGGCCTACGGGATCGAGCCCTGGTACGACCCGCACAACGAGGACGATTCCTTCCGTCGGGTCCGCGCCAGGCGCCTGCTCGGTCTGCTCGAGGGCGAGCTCGGCCCCGGCTTCGCGGCGGCCCTGGCCCGGAGCGCGGACCTGCTGCGCGAGGACGCCGACTTCCTCGAGAGCCTGGCCGTCGAGGCCCGGGCCGACCTGCCCGCGGCCGCGGGTGAGCCGGGGGTCGACCTCGCGGCGCTGGCGGCCCTGCCCCGGGCGATCCGGACCCGGGTCTGGCGGATCCTCGCCGCCGAGGCCGGCGCCCCGATCGGCGACGTCAGCGCGGCCCACGTCGAGTCCCTCGACGCGCTCCTCACCTCGTGGCACGGTCAGGGCCCGCTGCACGTCCCCGGCCACATCGCCGTGTCCCGAGCAGGCGGCGCGATCGCGTTCCGACCCATCCACGAGGCCCACGCCGCCACCGGCTGACCGGTGCGGTTGAATGGGAGCACCCTTCCGAGCCATCTTCGCCGCCAACCCTGACGCCAGAACCCAAGGAGCCTTCGTGGACCACGAGCACATGGGAGCTGACCTGGCCAAGGTCCTCCTCACCGAGGAACAGATCCAGACGCGTCTCGGCGAGCTCGCTGCCGACATCTGGCGGGACTACGAGGGCAGGGACCTGCTGCTCGTCGGGGTGCTCAAGGGCGCGGTGGTCGTCATGGCGGACCTGATGCGGGCCCTGCCGGGGACCGCCCCGATGGACTGGATGGCGGTGTCCTCCTACGGCTCGGGGACCAAGAGCTCCGGCGTGGTGCGGATCCTCAAGGACCTCGACACCGACATCACCGGCCGGAACGTGCTCATCGTGGAGGACATCATCGACTCCGGCCTGACGTTGTCGTGGATCCGGGCCAACCTCGAGTCGCGCCGCCCGGCTTCCGTCGAGATCTGCACGTTGCTGCGCAAGCCGGACGTCGTCAAGGTCGACATCCCAGTCAAGTACGTCGGCTTCGACATCCCCAACGAGTTCGTCGTCGGCTACGGCCTCGACTACAACGAGCAGTATCGCAACCTGCGCTGCGTCGGCACCCTCGCACCGCATGTCTACGCCTGAGCGACCCCCAGCCCGTATGCCGCTGAGCCCCGGCCCAGCAGCCCTGACCGGAGGTGCCCGGTGACCTTCTCCATCGTGGCCCGCGAGGGCTCGTCCTACGGCGTGGCCGTCGCGAGCAAGTTTCTGGCGGTCGGGGCGGTCGTGCCCGCCGCCCGGATCGGCGTCGGTGCCGTGGCCACCCAGGCGTTGGCCCGAGTGGGCTACCTCGAGGAGTTGTTGACCGGTCTGGCCGCGGGCCAGACCGCGGAGGCGGCCCTGGCCGCGGCGACCCGGACCGACCCGGGGAGCGGGGAGCGACAGGTCGGCGTCGTCGGGTCCGGGTCGGCCGCCACCTTCACCGGCGACGAGTGCCTGCCGTGGTGCGGCGGCCGGGCGCGCGACGACGGAGACTCGGCCTACGCCATCCAGGGCAACATCCTCACCGGTCCCGAGGTCGTCGACGCGATGGAGCAGGCCTGGCTCGAGTCTGCTGGTGCGACGTTCGCCCAGCGCCTCCTCGCGGCCCTGACCGCCGGCGACGCCGCCGGCGGGGACTCGCGGGGCCGGCAGAGCGCCGCGGTGTATGCCGTCGAGCCGGGCGCGGGCTATGACAGCTGCGGCGTCCTGGCTGACCTGCGCGTCGATGATCACGCCGACCCGGTCGGCGAGGTGGGCCGGTTGCTCGCGGAGTGGGAGCTGTACTTCGGCCGTCCAGAGGGGCTCCAACCCCTCGACGGAGAGCTCGCCGACGAGGTGCGTTCCCGACTGAGCCGGCTCGGATTCACCGCTGCCCCGGTCGAGGTGGCGCTCGCGGACTGGGCCGGGGAGGCCAACTACGAGGCGCGCCTCAGCGCTGAGGGCATCGACCGGCGGGTCCTCGAGGCGTTGCGGGCAGCGACCCCGGAGACCATCGCCTGACCGGTCGTCTGGCCCCCGCTCCACGTCTCAAAGTTGGGCGAGTTGGCACCGGGCCTGCCAGATGCGGAACACTGGGAGTTAGCCGCACGTTGAGTCGGTGGAACAGATCACCAGACGAGCAGGAGGTCCGGGGCCCCGCCCCGCACGTACATGAACGCCAAGCGCATCCTTCGGACCCCACTTGTGTGGATCCTCGTCCTCGTCAGCGCGCTCGTCTTCGGGATGCTTTTCTCCGATGCCGGGCCGCCCCGGATCGACACCTCGGCGGCGATGAAGTTGATCACCTCCGGCAAGGTCGAGTCGGCCAAACTGCTCAACAACGAGCAGATGCAGCTGACCCTCAAGTCGGACTACACCTCACCCGACGGCACGGTCAAGAACGCCAAGACCGTCTACGCCTACTACGTCGACGCGCGTGGCACCGACGTCGTGGCAGCACTCAACACGACCCCACCGCCCAACGGCGTGGATGACCAGATCGACCAGCCGAGCTGGCTGGGCACCCTGCTCGTCTCGATCCTGCCGATCATCATCATCCTCGGCCTGTTCTGGTTCCTCATGGGACAGATGCAGGGGGGTGGCTCCAAGGTCATGCAGTTCGGCAAGTCGAAGGCCAAGCTCGCGACCAAGGACACCCCCAAGGTCACCTTCAACGATGTCGCCGGCTGCGACGAGGCGATCGAGGAGCTCACCGAGATCAAGGAGTTCCTTCAGGAGCCGGCCAAGTTCCTCGCTGTCGGAGCCAAGATCCCCAAGGGCGTCCTGCTCTACGGCCAGCCAGGTACCGGCAAGACCCTGCTCGCTCGGGCCGTGGCCGGTGAGGCCGGTGTGCCCTTCTACTCGATCTCAGGATCCGACTTCGTCGAGATGTTCGTCGGTGTCGGCGCCTCCCGGGTCCGTGACCTGTTCGAGCAGGCCAAGGCCAACGCGCCGGCCATCGTCTTCGTCGACGAGATCGACGCCGTTGGGCGCCACCGTGGCGCCGGCATGGGCGGCGGCCACGACGAGCGTGAGCAGACCCTCAACCAGTTGCTCGTCGAGATGGACGGCTTCGACGTCAAGACCAACGTCATCCTCATCGCGGCGACCAACCGCCCCGACATCCTCGATCCGGCGCTGCTGCGCCCGGGCCGCTTCGACCGCCAGATCGCCGTCGACGCACCCGACATGCTCGGCCGCCACCGGATCCTGCAGGTGCACGCGCAGGGCAAGCCGATGGCCGACGACGTCGACCTGCTGGCCGTGGCCCGCCGGACCCCCGGCTTCACCGGTGCCGACCTGGCCAACGTGCTCAACGAGGCGGCCCTGCTGACGGCGCGCACCGACCATAAGGTCATCAGCAACTTCGCTCTCGACGAGGCGATCGACCGCGTCATCGCCGGCCCGCAGAAGCGCACCCGCATCATGTCGGCCAAGGAACGCAAGATCACCGCGTATCACGAGGGTGGTCACGCTCTCGTCGCCTCGGCGCTCAATCACACCGACCCGGTGACCAAGATCACGATCCTGCCGCGGGGCCGGGCCCTCGGCTACACGATGGTCATGCCGCTCGACGACAAGTACTCGACGACCCGCAACGAGATCCTCGACCAGCTCTCGTATGCGCTGGGTGGCCGCGTCGCCGAGGAGATCGTCTTCCGTGAGCCGACCACTGGTGCCAGCAACGACATCGAGAAGGCCACTGGCATGGCCCGCAAGATGGTCACCGAGTTCGGCATGTCGGAGCGGATCGGTGCGATCAAGCTCGGCCAGGGCAGCGGCGAGGTCTTCCTCGGCCGCGACATGGGCCACCAGCGCGACTACTCCGAGGAGATCGCCCGCACGGTCGACGAGGAGGTCCGCACGCTCATCGAGGCCGCCCATGACGAGGCCTACAACGCGATCAACGACAACCGCGACCTGCTCGATCACCTCGTCCTCGAGTTGCTCGAGAAGGAGACCCTCGGCACCGCCGAGCTCGCGACCTTGTTCACCACGATCAAGAAGGTGCCCGCCCGCCCGGTCTGGCTCTCGTCGCAGACCCGTCAGCTGGGGGACCGCCCGCCCGTGCTGACCCCGGCCGAACTCGCCGCCGGCCAGAACGGCCACCTCCCGCCCCCCGTCCCGGCGGACGCCGCAGTGGAGGCGAAGATCGACGACGCGGCCTCGGTGGGGACCTCGCCCCTGGCTGAGGAGCACCCGCCGACCGAGGTCATCGAGGTTCCCGACGACGCAGCGATCGACCCGACCGAGAAGCACTGACCGTGGCGGTCGATCAGGCGCGCGCCGAGGCCGCCGTCCGCGAGTTGCTATTGGCCATCGGTGAGGATCCGGACCGGGAGGGGTTGCGCCAGACCCCGGCCCGGGTCGCCCGCTCCTATGCCGAGATCTTCGCGGGGCTGGACCAGGAGGCCGCCGACGTCCTCGGCACGACGTTCGCGATCGAGCACGAGGAGTTGATCATCGTGCGCGACATCGAGCTCTACAGCACGTGCGAGCACCACCTCGTGCCCTTCCACGGGGTGGCGCACGTCGGCTACATCCCGAGCCGGGACGGCCGCGTGACGGGACTGTCCAAGTTGGCCCGACTCGTCGAGGTCTTCGCCCGCCGGCCCCAGGTGCAGGAGCGGCTCACCTCGCAGATCGCCGACGCCCTCGTCACCCACCTCGACGTCCAGGGGGTCATCGTCGTCATCCAGGCCGAGCACCTCTGCATGTCGATGCGCGGGATCCGCAAGCCGGGAGCCTCCACCATCACGTCGGCGGTCCGCGGCCAGTTGCGCGACCCCGCCACCCGGGCCGAGGCCATGGCGCTGATGCTCGAGGGCAACCGGTGACCGTGGGCGCCACGTGACTGAGGCGGACCCCCCCGTCTCCACCCCACCCGGCCCTCGCGACCGGACCACTCCCAGCAGGGCAGCTTCCACGGACCCCGACCCGCGAAGTGCGGGGCGGACGAGAGCGCGCGCCGACCTCCTGGCCCGGCTGACCGGGTCCGGGTCTCGAGTGCCGCGGCTCATCGGCTCCTTCGTTTACCTCGCCGCGGTGATCAACGTCGTGTCGGGCTTGGTGCGCCCCTTCCGTGGCCGGCTGCGGTGGCTGTCCGAGATGATCCCCGGCGCAGCCGCGATCGATGACGCCGCTGCGGCTGCCATCGTCGTCTCAGGCATCCTGCTGGCGCTGCTGGCCCACGCCCTGCGCCGCCGCAAGTACCGGGCCTGGCGGGCCGTGCTCGTGCTCACGGTGGCCTCCGTCGCGTTGCACACCGTGCGGTTGCACGTCGTGCCGCTGCTCCTGTCGGTGGGCCTGCTCTACCTGCTGCTGCGATATCGCAAGGAGTTCTACGCCGAGGGGGACCCGACCACGCGCTGGCGGGCGCTGTGGTGGGGCTTGGGCCTGCTGGTGGCCAGCACCGTCATCGGCGTCGGCATGATCTCGCTCTACGACCGTCGCGTCATCGGCGGGTGGCCGGGCCTCTGGCCGGCACTCCAACACGTCTGGCTCGGTATGACGGGGATCAACGGTGACCTGACCTTCAAGGGCGGGGAGCACCGCTTCGACGACTTCCTCTCCGCGGTCCTGCTCGGGCTGGGCCTGATGACGCTGCTCGTGCCGATCGGCCTGGCCCTGCGCGCGACCCGCCCCCGACCGGAGCTCAGTGACGCCGATGATGCGCGACTGCGGGACCTGCTCGAGCGCTCACCGGACTCCCTCGGCTACTTCAACCTGCGGCGCGACAAGAGCATCGTCTGGTCCGAGTCCGGCAAGGCTGCCATCGCCTACCGCGTCCTCGACGGGGTGATGCTCGCGAGCGGCGACCCCGTCGGTGATCCGGAGGCCTGGCCGGGGGCGATCAGTCGCTTCCTCGAGGAGGCCGATCGACACGCGTGGACGCCGGCCGTCCTCGGCTGCTCCGAGCGCGCCGGGACGGTGTGGACCCGGACCACCTCCTTCACGGCGATCCAGCTCGGGGACGAGGCCGTCGTCGAGGTCGCGGACTTCACGCTCGAGGGCCGGGGGATGCGCAACGTGCGCCAGATGGTCGGCCGGATCCGGCGGGCGGGATACGAGACCCAGGTGTGCCGGGTCAAGGACCTCTCGGCCACCGACCGGGCCGGGTTGCTCGCGGACGCGGAGGCCTGGCGGGGGAGCACGACGGAGCGTGGCTTCTCGATGGCCCTGGGCCGGGTCGCGGATGATCTCGATCCTGAGGCGGTGCTCGTCCTGGGGCGTGTGGACGGGGTCGTGCGGGGATTCCTGCAGTTTGTCCCGTGGGGCGCCGACGGGATCTCGCTCGACGTGATGCGCCGGGACCGGAGCGCCGAGGGCGGCATCAACGAGTTGCTCATCGTCGCAGCGCTGCAGGCTGCGCCCGGCCTCGGCGTGCGTCGGGTGTCGCTCAACTTCGCGGCCTTCCGCGAGATCTTCGAGCGGGGCGAGCGGCTCGGGGCCGGGCCGGTCGTCCGGCTCACCCGTCGGGTCCTCGTCTTCGCTTCGCGCTGGTTCCAGATCGAATCGCTCTATCGCTTCAACGCCAAGTTCCAGCCCGAGTGGGTCTCGCGCTTCCTGGTCTACCCGCCCGGCTCGTTGCCGCGAGTGGCCATCGCAGCGCTCGAGGCGGAAGCCTTCCTCACCTGGCCCAAGGTGCGACGGCTCGGCGCCTTCGGGAGCGGATGAGAGGGGTGGCAGGATGAACGCCATGAGCGCTGCCGACCTGGTCGCCGAGCGAGGCCGCACCCTCGTCATGGGCGTCGTCAACGTCACCCCGGACTCGTTCTCCGACGGTGGCGAGTGGTTCGAGGCGGAGGCCGCGATCCGGCACGGGCTCGACGTGACGGCCGCAGGAGCGGACATCATCGACGTCGGCGGTGAGTCGACCCGCCCCCGCTCGGAGCGTCCGTCCGTCGACGAGGAACTGCGCCGGGTCATCCCCGTCGTGCGGGCCCTCGCCGGGGCGGGGTCGGTCGTGTCCATCGACACGATGCGTGCCTCCGTTGCCCAGGCAGCGGTCGCGGCCGGCGCCACGATCGTCAACGACGTCTCGGGCGGTCTCGCCGACCCGGAGATGGTGCCGTGGGTGGCCTCCGAGCGGCTCCCCTACATCGCGATGCACTGGCGCGGACACGGCAAGGACATGCAGTCGCGCGCCGTCTATGACGACGTCGTGGCTGACGTCTGCAGTGAGCTGGCTGCCCGTCGGGATGCACTCCTGGCCGCGGGGCTGGGCGCGGACCAGCTCGTGCTCGACCCCGGGCTGGGCTTCGCCAAGACGGCGGATCACAACTGGGCGCTGCTCGCCGCCCTGCCGGTGCTGCACGACCTGGGTCACCCGATCCTGCTCGGCGCCTCCCGCAAGGCCTTCCTCGGCCGGGTCGGTCGCACCGAGGCAGAGGGCCCGCGACCCGCTGCCGAGCGGGACGTGGAGACGACAGCCACGTCCGTGATGGCGGCGATGGCCGGCCTGTGGTGTGTCCGGGTCCACGACGTGGCTGCCACGACCCGAGCGATCTCGGTGGTGCAGGCTGCCCTTGACCACGCCCCCGAAGAGGAGCTCGAGTGACGGACCAGATTGTCCTGCAAGGTGTTTCGGCCCTCGGCACGCATGGTGTCCTGGACGCCGAGAAGCGCGACGGCCAGACGTTCATCGTCGATGTCACGATGAGCCTGGACCTGTCCGGGCCCGGGCGCTCGGATGACCTTGCCGCCACGGTCAACTACGCCGAGATCGCGGGCGCCGTCGTCGCCAGGATCGCTGGGCCCTCCTTCGACCTCATCGAGCGACTGGCCGAGGTGATCGCCGACGACGTCCTGCGTCACGAGCTGGTCGAGACCGTCGAGGTCGTCGTTCACAAGCCGGAGGCCCCGGTGGGTCAGCCGTTCACGGACGTGCAGGTGAAGATCCTGCGGCGCAACGCTCCCCGAGCGGTCATCGCCCTCGGCTCCAACCTCGGTGACCGTGGCCAGACCCTCGAGGCCGCCCTCGACAGCCTGTCGGCGCTGCCCGGGATCACCGTCACGTCGGTGTCACCACTGGTCGAGACCGACCCGGTCGGTGGGCCGGAGCAACCTCCCTATCTCAACGCGGTGGCCCTCGTGCGCACCGAGTTGCCGCCGGACCGGCTGCTCGCCGCCCTGCACTCGATCGAGGCCGACCACGGTCGCACCCGGGAAGTGCGCTGGGGCGCCAGGACGCTCGACCTCGACCTGATCCAGTTCGGAATCCCCGGGAGCGCCTCCGAGGTGATCAGCGACGAGCCGGACCTGTTGCTCCCCCATCCAAGAGCGGCCGAGCGAGCCTTCGTCCTGGTCCCGTGGAGCGCCGCCGAGGCCGACGCCACTCTTCGCGTGGGAGCAGGGTCGGACGGCATCCGACCGGTCGCTCAGGTCCTCGCGGACATCGACCGATCCGGGGTCCGACCCGGCCCCGAGTGGAGCCGGGCATGAAGCCGCACGCGGGAGTCCGGGTCACGACGCTGGTCCTGGCGGGACTGCTCACCGCGCTGATCTCGTGGGGGGCTCTGAAATTGGTCCTGAACGTCAGCACCGTGGCGCACCCGACCTGGATCGGCATCGTGGTCATGATCTTCCTCGGTGGTGGCCTGCTGGTCGCGGGCTGGCAGGTGAAGCAGTTCCGGGACGGCCGGGGCACGCAGTCGCTCAGCCCGTTGCGGGCCGCCCGCACCCTCGTGCTCGGCCAGGCCGGGGCCCTCACCGGCGCGGTCCTGGTCGGTTGGTATGCCGCCAACGTGCTGATCCTGCTGCCAGACTCGGACATCGCGTCACAGCGCGACCGGATCTGGGCACGTCCTTGCTGCAGTCCTGCTGGCTGCGGCCGGGATGCTGGTCCAGTGGTGGTGCCGGCTGCGTCCCAGAGGTGACAGGGGCGACCGGGGCGACCAGGGCGACAGGCGCGACCAGGGCGACGAGGGCGGCCGAACGCGCAGCAGCGATAAAAAGGATAAAGGGGACAAGCGGGACAAGGACGACCGGCGCCGCAGAGACGGCAACGACGAGGGCGACTTTGGCTCACCGTGACTCAAACCTGACGTAGCTGCCCCTCCCACCCCCCACCACCCCCCACCAGACCGCGATTCGATGTATTAGCGCGTCGCATTCGACGCGCTCATACATCGAATCGCGGGGTTGAACCGGGGTGGGGTGGCGTTTGGGGACCCTGGTCCGATTGTGGTGGGGGAGTGGGGGGCGGTCAGTCGCCGTTGGTCGGTGCGGAATCGCTGGGCTGAGAAGCCGGCACACCTTGCGGGCCGTCCGGGCTCTGGGTCGCGGTCGGCCACGGTGGCGGGACCGCGTCGACGGTGTCCTCGTTGGAGCACGCCGCCGACGACACCCACGGCGCGAAGGACGCTGGCGCGCGAGAGCCGGCTCAGCGGCATACGGGATGGGTGTTGCGCGGGCCCACGGCCAGACCCCGCGGCGGCGCCCGACTCAGGGGAGGGCCCACTCATTTGTCGACGTCCCCGACGACGAAGAACATCGAGCCCAGGATGGCGACCATGTCGGCGATCAGTTGGCCCGGCAGCATCTCGGCCAGCACCGCGACGTTGCTGAAGGAGGCGGAGCGCAACTTCAGCCGCCACGGGGTCTTCTCGCCGCGGGAGACGAGGAAGTAGCCGTTGAAGCCGAGCGGATTCTCGGTGGCGCAGTAGATCTCGCCCTCGGGCACTTTGAGCACCTTGGGCAGCTTGACGTTGATCGGGCCGACCGGCAGTGAACCCAGTCGGTCGACGCAGGCTTCGGCGAGGTCGAGGCTGACGTGCACCTGCTCGAGCAGGACCTCCAGCCGCGAGAGGCAGTCGCCGGCGGAGCGGGTCACCACCCGACCGGGCCCGCCCGGCGCGAAGAGCTCGGCATACGCGAGGTAGGGGGTGTCGCGGCGCAGGTCCACATCGAGGCCGCTGGCCCGCGCGATCGGCCCGGACACGCCGTAGTCGCGGACGGTCTCTCGCGAGATGACACCGATGCCACGGGTGCGGGCCTCGAGGATCTCGTTGCCGACGAGCAGCTGCTCCAGGTCCGGCAGCCGCCGCCGGACCCCCGCGATGGAGGCCGTGACGCGGCCCAGCCAACCGGCCGGCAGGTCCTCCTTGAGGCCGCCGACCCGGTTGAACATGTAGTGCATCCGCCCGCCGGACGCCTCCTCCATGACCCCCTGCAGGTCCTCGCGCTCGCGGAAGGCGTAGAAGATCGGGGTGATCGCACCGAGCTCGAGTGGGTAGGACCCGAGGAACATCAGGTGGTTCAGCACCCGGTTGAGCTCGGCGAGCAGGGTGCGTGCCCAGACGGCCCGCTCCGGCACCTCCATGCCGAGCATCTGCTCGACCCCGAGGACCACGCCGAGCTCGTTGGCGAAGGCCGAGAGCCAATCGTGGCGGTTGGCGAGCACGACGATCTGCCGGTAGTCGCGCACCTCGAAGAGCTTCTCCGCGCCGCGGTGCATGTAGCCGATGATCGGGTCGGCGCGCAGGATCCGCTCACCGTCGACGACGATCTTGAGACGCAGCACCCCGTGGGTGGCCGGGTGCTGGGGTCCGATGTTGAGGACCATGTCGGCCGTGGCGAGCCCGCCGGCGCCGATGCCGACAGTCAGCTCGCGTCCGGACGTGGTGGCCTCGCTCATGGGTCGAGTATGCCGCTGTGCCGGCTTCCCTGCGCAGCGGACCTCCGCGGATGCCTTAGCGTTGCGCCATGTCGTCACTTGACTGGACGGTGCTGGCCGTGGTCCTCGGCTGGGCGGCCGTGATCGTCCAGGCGATCCTGATCTTCCTGGCCCTCGGGGTCATCCCGGGCAACCGCAAGCCGTCCACCGGGATGGCCTGGCTGCTGCTGATCGTCGTGGTGCCGATTTTCGGCTTCGTCGTGTTCCTGTTCTTCGGGCGGACCAGTCTCGGCGCGGATCGGAATGCCCGCCAGCTGCGGGCCAAAGCGCGCATCCGTGAGCGGACGGGACAGTTGCCCCCGGCGAGGCTGCCGGAGGGGTCCACCGCCCTGCTGCCCTCCGTGGTGACGCTCAACAACCGGCTGGGGTCCCTGCCGCTGGTCGCCGGCAACGGCGTGCTGGTGATCGAGGACTACGACTCCGTGATCTCGCTGATGACCGAGGCAATCGCCAGCGCGCGGTCCTACGTGCACATCGAGTTCTACATCATGGCGTGGGACGAGCTGACCGACCCGCTCTTCACGGCGATGGCTGATGCGACCGAGCGCGGGGTCAGGGTCCTCTTCCTCTTCGACCACCTCGGGTCGCGCGGCATCCCCGGCTACAGGGACACCGTCGCCAGGCTGGGGGAGACCAAGATCCAGTGGCATCCCATGCTGCCGATCATGCCGCTCAAGGGCCGCTGGCGCCGCCCGGACCTACGCAACCACCGCAAGCTCCTGGTGGTGGACGGCGTCGTCGGCTTCACCGGCTCGCTCAACCTCACCGAGCGCGGCTACAACAAGCCGAAGAACCACAAGCTCGGCCGGGAATGGGTCGAGTGCATGGTCCGGGTGCACGGTCAGATCGTGGCGACGCTCGACTCGGTCTTTGCCATGGACTGGTACGCCGAGACCGGCGAGATCCTCTCGGTCGACGTTCGCCCCGCGCTGCAGGTCGATGACCCCGGCATGGTGGACAACGTGTCGTGCCAGCTCATTCCGAGCGGCCCGGGCTTTGTCGCCGAGAACAACCTGCGCCTGTTCACCACGCTGATCTACTCAGCGACGAGGCGGATCTCGCTGACCAGTCCCTACTTCGTCCCGGACGAGTCACTGCTGTATGCCGTCACGACCGCGGCCCAGCGCGGGATCGACGTCGAGTTGTTCGTCAGCGAGGTGTCCGACCAGTTCATGGTCGGGCACGCCCAGGCGTCCTACTACCGGGCGCTGCTCCAGGTAGGGGTGCGGATCTATCTCTATCCCGCGCCGTACATCCTGCACTCGAAGCACTTCACGATCGACGACGACGTCGCGCTGATCGGATCGAGCAACATGGACATGCGCTCCTTCGCCCTCAACTACGAGATCTCGCTGATGATGCTCGGCCCCGAGATCGTGGCGCGGATGCGAGCCGTCGAGGACCACTACCGCGACCTGTCCCGCGAGCTGGTCCTCGAGGAATGGCTGCAGCGCAAGCCCTGGCTGCGCTACGTCGACAACGCGCTGCGGCTGACCGCCGCCCTTCAGTGAACTGAGCGACCTCCCAGCCCAGCGCCCCTCAGGCTCGGGCCGCGAGGTGCTCGACCGCCAGACTCGGGCTCGACAGGACCGGGATGCCGAGATCCGTCAGGCCCACTTCGGCCGCGGCCATGCTCGCTTGGGCGAGCACGATGACATCCACCCGAGAGGCGAGGCCGCGGGCGGTGTCGGCGACCTCAGCGAGGTAGCCCTGCTCGTCGCCGCGCTCAAACCGGCTCCACGCGTGGGCGGTCGTGACGAGGTCGAGCACCACGTCAGCGCCGGCGCGCGCCGCCTCACCCTCGAGGAGCGCTCGGGTCGGCGCCAGGGTCGAGCCCAGCGCGGCGGCGACGCCGATGCGCGGGCCCAGCTCGACGGCTCGGCGCGCCATGGGCCGGTCAACCCGGAAGACGGGCACCGCCACGTCGGCGTGCTCGGCGACATCACCGATCGTCGAGCAGGTGCAACAGATGATGTCGGCGCCTGCGGTGACGAGCTCGTCGAGCGCGCGACGAACCCGGCGGGCGTCGCGACATGCACGGGCGAGGTGTGCAGGAAGCCGAGGGTCGTCATCGCCCCAGTCTGTGGCCACGCCTCCACCCGCACGACACCGGCTCACTGGACGTGGTCACTGCCAAAGACTTCCACGCCCGCCGATGTGCAGGCACCATCTCGGCACCATCTCGGCACCATCTCGGCGCGGGCGCCCGCGGTCGAGAGCCATGGCCAAGCGTCGACCCGGCACGGCAGGTGGGTCCACCCTTCACCGGTCCTCCTGACGCTGACCACGCGACCTGATCGGAGGGCACCGTCACCGTGCCTCACCTAGGGTTGACCCAGAGGGGTGGCGCCCGGGCGAGGCGTGCAACCCCGCCGCCGCAACAGGGAACTTCTGAGTGAAAGGACGTCGACCGTGACTGAAACAACCGCACTTTCACCTGGCCCGGGGCCGTGGTTGCCCGACGGCTGGGCGCACCCGACCCGCGTGGAGCTCTCGACCGGCCACCACCTGCGGCCGATCCGGGCCGCTGACACCGAGATCGACCTGCCTGCGGTGCTGGGGTCGCAGGAGCGGCTGTGGTCCATCTACGGCGAGGCGTGGGGTTGGCCCCCGGCGACGATGACCGCGGAGCAGGATCGTGAGGACCTTCAGCGTCACGCGGAGGAGATCGAGGCGCACGAATCGTTCAACTACGCGCTCCTCGATGCCGAGGAGTCCGAGCTGATCGGATGCGTCTACATCGACCCCACCGACAAGGCCGGCGCTGACGCGGACATCTCCTGGTGGGTCCGCGACGAGTACGTCGGGTCACCGGTCGAGGCTGCCCTGGATGAGTTGGTGCCTGCCTGGATCGACGCGGACTGGCCACTCACCGCGCCGCGCTACGTCGGTCGCGACCTCACGTGGGCCCAGTGGCTGGCGATCCCGGACGAGGGGCGCTGACTCTCCCGGACCCGGGACACCGACACTCCCTGCTGCTCGTCGCCACGCGGGTCCTCAGCGACGAGGCTCGGTCCCCAGGTACACCGTGTTGGCCGCCTGCCCACCCGTGAGCGGGTTGGGGAACGGCACCACGTGGGCCTCGGCGTGCTCGAAGGCATCGGCCAGGCGCCGGACCACCTCGGGTTCGGGCGGCTCGTCGGACCACAGCGCGAACGCCCCGCCGTCAGCGAGCATCGGAGTGACTCGCGAGAACCCCTCCGCCGTGTAGAGATCACCGTGGTCATCGCGAAGCAGCCAGTCGGGTGCGTGGTCGATGTCCAGCAGCACCGCGTCGTAGGTTCGGTCGGCGCGACCCGTGCGAACCACATCGAAGAAGTCGTCGCAGACGAGGCGCACCCGCGGGTCCGCGGCCAGCCCCTGGGTATCAGGCATCAGGTCGCGCTCGTGCCACGAGATGACGATCTGCAGGGCCTCGATCACGTCCAACTGCGTGACCCGGTCATCCTCCAGAGCTGCCACCGCGGTGTAGCCGAGACCGAGCCCGCCGACCAGAACGGTCAGTGACGGCCCGGTCACGGCCGCGAGGCCGATCCGGGCCAACTCCCGCTCGCCGGTGGTGAACTGACTGGACATGAGGAAGTCATCCCCGAGCTTGACCTCGTACACCTCTCGCTCCGTGACACGGTCCCAGCGCCGGCGAAGGCTGATGGCACCCCACGGGGTGTCGCCCCAGCCGAGCTCCTCGATCCTCATCCACCGAGACTAATGCTGTTCGTGGGGGCCTTCGCCACCAGCCCGGGCCGGCAGTAGTCTGAGCCGGCCACGGGACAAGACCGTGGACACGCACGCACGACCGGGGGTGACGGATGGCGCAGGAACAGGGTCTGCGAGCCAGCGTGCGCGACATCTTCGACGTCCTCATCGACGCCGCGAGACTCCTGGGCCGACACTGGCCGGTGCTGCTGTCCATCGCCCTGCTGGGCGTCGCAGCGCGCGGGGCCGCGCACTGGGGCGCGGTCACGGCGAGTGACCACGTCGGCTGGCTCGGACTGTTGCTTCTCACCCTGGTGCCATTGGGCTACCTGCTTCCCGTGATCGCGATGTTGCACCTGTGCGGACGGGATCTGCCTGCC
>CAJDTW010000013.1_pt1 | contig 22197 bp, 18 predicted proteins | sample 7389911 | NCBI WGS metagenome assembly CAJDTW01 (sample SAMEA7055652, study PRJEB34461) | soil metagenome | biome: terrestrial ecosystem; feature: Peninsula; material: soil | place: Antarctica | collected 2016 | reverse complement strand
TCCCTCTCCCTCGCCCCCGAGGTGACAGACAAGTCCTGACCCTACGACCAATTGGTGGCTCGAGGAAGAGTAACTGAATGTTGAACCAACGGGGAGGGTGCCCCGGCCGGGCCGTATCGTGCCGCCATGGACTTCCCCGGGCTGGGCACCGCCCTCAACGTCGCGACCGTCCTCATCGGCGCCCTCGTCGGGATCGCCGTCGGTCACCGCCTACCGGGGCGCACGCGGTCGGTGGTGACCGACATCCTCGGGTTGGTCACCCTGCTCATGGCCGGAGCCTCGGCCGTGGCCGTCTTCGACCCGGAGCTCAAGGCGGCAGTCGGCAGCGGCGCCATGCTCGTGGTCCTCGGAGCGTTGCTCATCGGCGGGATCGCGGGGTCACTGCTCCGGATCGAGGAGCGTCTCGCCGGGCTCGCGGGCCAGATCCAGCGCCGGATCCACGGGCGGGGCGGCGGCGACGGCGGCTCTGCGGAGCGCGAGCGCTTCATCGAGGGTTGGCTCACGGCCAGCCTGCTGTTCTGCGTCGGGCCGCTGACGATCCTCGGCGCCCTCGACGACGGGATGGGCCTCGGGATCGACAAGTTGGCGCTGAAGTCGGTCCTCGACGGCTTCGCCGCGATGGCGTTCGCGGCCTCGTTCGGGGTCGGTGTGCTGCTCTCGGCTGGATCCGTGCTGATCATCCAGGGCGGGCTCACCCTGGCCGGCGTCTTCCTCGGCCAGATCATGTCGGCCGCACAGGTCAGTGCCCTCACCGCTACCGGGGGCCTGATGCTCGTCGGCATCGCCTTCCGGCTGCTCGACATCAAGCAGGTCCCTGTCGGTGACCTGCTCCCCGCGCTGATCGTCGCGCCGCTCCTGGTCTCCCTCATCGCCATGTTGTGAAGGCCCTGCCTCCGGGCGTCGAATGGTGACGCGTGCGGTCGAGTACGCAGTCTCGGTGGTCAGTCACCGAGGGCAGGAACCCTGCACGGTCACAGGTTGGTCTCAAACGCTCCGGCGACGCACCACCGGGCACTAGTGTGACCAGCACCCCCGGGCCCGGAAAATACTGTGCCCGGAACGTTGTTGGAGGGAAGAATGACTTCAAGAGGTATCAGGGGTGCCGTCGCTATTGCGACCGTGGCACTACTCGCCGCCGCCTGTGGGGGCGGCACGGACACACCGGCACCAGGATCGACCAGCGGGGCTGGGGGGGGTGGCGCCGCCTCTACCGCGGCGATGAAGTTCGGCTATGTCCTGCCCGAGACCGGCAGCCTGGCGTATCTCGGCCCCCCGCAGATCGAGGCGATGAAGTACGCGATCTCGCTGATCAACAAGGACGGTGGGGTCCTCGGCAAGGAGATCCCCGCGGTCGTCGGAGGGGACGAGGCGGACGACCAGGCCATCGCGAACCAGTCGGCCGACCGAGTTCTGGCCGACCAGGTCAACGTCATCATCGGTGCAGCGGCGTCGGGCATGTCCCTCGCCATCATCGACAAGGTGACCGGAGCCGGCGTGGCCCAATGCTCCGGCTCGAACACGGCGCCGACCTTCACCGACTACAAGGACAACGGCCTGTACTTCCGCACGGCGCCCTCGGACGCCTTGCAGGGCCCGATCCTCGCCGACCAGATCATCGCCGACGGTCACAGCAAGGTTGCCATCACGGCGCGTGCCGATGACTACGGCAAGGGCCTCGCGGATGCGACCGCCAAGGCGCTGACGAGTGCCGGTGCAACGGTCGTGCTCAACGAGACCTACGACCCGAAGGCCACCGACTTCAACGCCACGGTGCAGAACATCGTGGCCAAGAAGCCCGACGCCGTCGTCATCGTCGCCTTCGAAGAAGGCAAGCAGATCATCCAGGGCCTGATCGAGTCCGGTCTGACGCCCCAGAAGATCGGCATGTACGGCGCCGACGGTCTGCGCAACGAGGACCTGGCCAAGCTGGTCAGCCCCAACGACCCGAGCAAGCTCGCCGGGTTCAAGGGGACGGCCCCGGCCTCGGCAGACAACCCGAACTTCACCAAGGAGCTCCAGGCGTTCGCCCCGTCGTTGAAGGCGATGCAGTTCGCACCGCAGGTCTACGACTGCGTCAACATCATGGCGCTGGCGGCGGAGCAGGCCAAGTCGGTCAAGGCCAATGACTTCAAGAAGTTCGTCAACGGCATCACCAAGGACGGCGAGAAGTGCGTCAAGACGGTCCAGTCCAACCCGACGTCCTGAGCACGCGGTCGCTCGGTTGACCTATTGACCAACCCCGCGACCCGGCCGAGCGATGGCCCTGACCACCACCAGGTGGTCGGGGCCCTCGTTTTCGCCCTGGTGGTCGAGGGCCTCGGTGACGGCGGCCGCAAGCCCCTGCCAGGCCCGCATGAAACCGACGTGCGGGCCGAGCTGGTGGACCTGATGGCGAAGGTCGCGGCGGGCGAGGTCCGCGTGCAGGTCGAGCGGGTCTACCCGTTCGAGGAGGCTGCGGCGGCACTCGCCAAGGTGACGACCCGCCATGCCCGGGGCAAGGTCGTGCTCACGTTGGGCACCGACGCCCTGACGACGTCACCCTGACCGGTCACGCGCTCCGTGGAGCCAGAGCTGGCGCCAGAGGTGAACCCCCTCGCCACGGCTCGGGCCTGGCGCGCAGGGCGCCTCAGCGGTCGATCCGGGCCAGGGTCCCGAGGTAGAGCTCGACGACCTTGGGGTCGGACATCAGTTGCTCGCCGGTGCCGGTGTAGGCGTCCTTGCCCTGGTCCAGGACGTAGGCGCGGTTACTGATCTCGAGTCTTGACCGCTTCGAACACTCCGTCCTGCATGATCGGGGACAGACCGGCGGATGGCTCGTCGAGGAAGAGGACATCGGGGTTCGTCATGAGGGCGCGGCCCATGGCCACGACCTGGCGCTCCCCGCCCGAGAGCGAGCCGCACCGCTGGTTGCGCCGCTCCGCGAGGAGCGGGAAGAGTGAGGAGACCGCTGCGAAGCGCACGGGGTACTCCTTGGGACGCAGGTACATCCCCATCTGCAGCGTCTCCTCGATCGTCAGGGACGGGAAGACGTTGTCGTTCTGCGGCACGTAGCCAAGTCCCTTGGCCACCAACTGGTGCGCCTTGGCACCGGTGATGTCCTCTCCGCGCAGCAGGACCTGTCCCCCGCGGACAGGGACCAGGCCGAACATCGCCTTGATCAGGGTGGACTTGCCGGCCCCGTTGGGCCCGATGATCCCGACGAGTTCACCCTGGTCCACGTGCACGTTGCAGCCGTTGAGGACATTGACCTCAGGGAGGTAGCCGGCCACCAACTCGCTGGACGCGATCAGGTGGGCTGCGGGCTCGGTGCTCATGAGTGGTCCTCCTGCATCGTCGCGTCGTCGCCGACCGGCCGGTGAGGAGCCTCCGCCGGCTTGTGACCCGCGACCGGTAGGCTACGGCTCTTGCCGAGGTAGGCCTCGATCACCTTGGCGTTGCTGCGGATGTCGTTGGGGCGCCCCTCCGCGATGACCTCGCCCTGGGCAAAGACGACGATCCAGTCGCTGATGCTCATGATGACGTCCATGTCGTGCTCGACGAGGATGATTGTCGTACCTTCGTCGCGCAACTGCTCAATGTGGCCCAACAAGGACTGGGTCAGGGCTGGGTTGACCCCGGCCATCGGCTCGTCAAGCATGATCATCTCCGGGTTGACCATCATCGCCCGGGCCATCTCGAGCAACTTGCGCTGGCCACCAGACATGATCCCGGCGAACTCGTCGCGCATGTGCGTCAGTCGGAACCGCTCGAGCAGGGCGTCGGCGCGTGCCTCGACCTCACTCTCCTGAGATTTCCAGATCCACCGGAACGGGGCCGCGATGATCCGCTCACCCCGTTGCTCGGTGGCGCCGAGCATCACGTTCTCGAGCGTCGTCAAGCGCATCAGCGCCTTGGTGAGCTGGAAGGTGCGGACCATCCCCAGTCGCGCGATCCGGAAGGCGGACGCCTTGCTGATGTCCTTGCCTTCGAAGGACCACGTGCCGGAGTCCGGGTGGTCGAAGCCGCTGATGAGGTTGAAGAAGGTCGACTTGCCGGCGCCGTTGGGCCCGATCAGGGCGGTGATGGTGCCCCGCTGGACCTCGAGGTGCTCGACCCGCACGGCGCGCACTCCCCCGAACGAGCGGCTGACGTCGTCGGCGACGAGGATGGCATCCGGCTTCGCCACACCGGGCTCGGCCGCGACGCCCTCCAGCGCGGCCGCCGCTCGCTCCGCACCGACACTACGTCCCTTGGGACGCGGCGTGGCCGCCGGCTCCTGCCCGCCGTTCTCGACCTCGGTCGGCCGTGGCTCGGTCGCCGCCTCGGTCGGCTGCTCCGTGGTGGCCGCCTCGGGTGGCTGTGGCTCGGTGGCCCGGGACTCGGGCTGACTGTTGTCAGCGGACATCGAGACGCAGCTCCTTCGGGTCGCCGAGGATCCCGGCGGGTCGGAAGATCATGAGCAGCAACAGACAGATGCCCACGAAGACGAAGCGGAGGGCACCCACGTCCGGGCCGGTGATGACATCCGGCGAGATGATGCCGGACGCGGTGGCGTTGCGCAGGAACGAGTCCAGGAAGGTGGCCAGGAACCAGAAGATGATCGACCCGAGGATGGGTCCCCAGATCTTGCTGGCACCACCGAGGATCATGATCGCCCACAGGTAGAAGGTCACGGACGGGTTGAAGCTGTCCGGGTTGACCGACTGGCTGGCGATGGCGATCAGCGAGCCGGCGAGACCACCGATGACGCCGCCCAGCACGAGCGACTGCATCTTGAACGCAAACACGTTCTTGCCGAGGCTGCGCGCCGCCAACTCATCCTCACGGACCGAGCGAAGGACCCGCCCCCAGGGGCTGTGCACCAGGAGATAGACGACGAGCGAGGCCAGCAGGACCAACGCCCAACCCACCGTCATGACCCAGAGGTTTCGGGCCGAGAAGAAGAACGGCCCGAACTCGAGGTTGCCGCCGTAGGGGTTCAGCGCGAAGAACTCGTCCGCGAACTGGCGCAAACCGTAGACCCCACCGGTCAGTGGCGCGGCCCAGTCCGATCGGTAGAAGTAGCGCAGCACCTCGGCCCCGGCAATCGTCGCGATGGCCAGGTAGTCACCGCGTAATCGCAGGGTCGGGATGCCGAGGATCAACGCCAGGATGACCGAGCTGACGATGCCGATCAGGACGCCGATCCAGAGGCTGAAGCCCCACGTTGACACGCTGACCGCGACACCGTAGGCGCCGACGAGCATGAAGCCGACGTGGCCGAAGTTGAGCAGACCGGTGAAACCGAAGTGCAGGTTGAGTCCGACGGCAGCGAGCGCGTAGATCGCCGCCTCGGCACCGAAGGCGCCCCGCAGGGCGTTCGCGAGGATGTCTGAGAAGTCCATGATCAGTTCTCCCTGCGCCTCAACCGGCGCGCTCTGCGCGTCCGAGGATGCCTTGTGGTCGCACCAGCAAAACGATGATCAGCGCGAGCAGGGCCCACGCGTTCTGCAATGAGGGTGGGAACCACAGGTTGGACAGTTGGGACACGAGGCCGACGATGATGCTGCCGACCATGGCGCCGTAGGCGCTGCCCAACCCGCCGAGGATGACACCGGCGAACATCAGGAGCAGCAGGTTGAAGCCCATGTCCCAGTAGACGGCCCCCTGGGTCACGCCGTAGAAGACGCCGCCCAGGGCCGCCAGCCCCCCACCGACGACCCAGGTGATCAGGATGACCCGGTCGACGTCGATCCCGGAGGCTTCAGCGAGGTCCTTGTTGTCCGCGACCGCCCTGGCCGCCTTGCCCACCCGGGTCCGTTGGAGCAGCACGGCCACGAGCACGAGGACGGCGAAGGAGGCCAGCGTGACGACGAGGTCACGTGGGGTGATCGTGATCGGGCCGAGTTGCATCGCGGGCTGCAGCGCGTACTCGGAGTACTTCTCGCGCCGACCGGAGAAGAGCACGAGGAGGAGGTAGCGCAGGAACAGGGAGAGCCCGATCGAGATGATGAACATCTGGATCAACCCCGTGCCTCGCCGACGCATGGGTCGCCACAGAGCCAGATCGATCCCCCCGGCCAGCAGCCCGCCGAACACGATCGCCACGATCCCGCCGACGACGAGAGGCAGGCTGCCGGGGCTGGTGCTGACCCAGAAGGCGACGACCGCTCCGATCGTCACGAATTCGCCGTGCGCGAAGTTGATCAACTTGGTCGTCCCGAACACGAGCGACAGGCCGACCGCGGTGATCGCGATGATCGCACCGAGCTTGAGGCCTTCGACCGTGAGCTGCAGGACCCGGTCGAGGGTGACCCCTTCGCCGCCGGTACCGGATGCGGTGTCAGCGGCGTCGGTAGGCTGCCCGGGCGCGGCCGGAGCAGGAGTGCTCGACTGGGGCGCGTCCGCCGCCTTGGCCTGCTGGGGCTCATTCGAGCTGATCAGAGGGAAGATGAGGGTTCGGTGCTGAGCTGGGCTGACCGTGACCCCGTCCAGAACCTGACCGTCTCGGTCTCGCGTCTGCACATCAGCCGGCAGGGACTTGACGTCCAGGGTCACCGTGTATTTGCCGGCACTGGGGAGGGCGATCTCCCACTGTCCTTGATCATCGGTGGTAGCCGTCCCGACCTCGGACCCGGCGCTCGCGGCGGTGATCTTCACACCAGCGAGCGGAGTGCTGTCCGGCCCACGCACCGTCCCCTTGAGGCTCTCCTTCGCGTCGGCCAACACCATGCTGGGGTGGCCCCCGTTCGGGGGGGCGGTGGCCAGGACGGCTGCGGTTGCTGCGCCTGCAGAAGTCAGGCAGAGCATGACAAACGCAGCGACAACTGCCAACAGGCGTAGTCGCACGGGATGTCCTCCTTTGGATGTCTGGACGGATTCAACCACAATGCTCATCACTCGGCAGGCAACTGCACGAGACTAGTCCAAACTTGTGACCAAGTGGCCCTGACGGGCCTGCAGTGGGATGGCGCCAGGCAACACCGAAGACCGACCAAACAGCGTGGGATCCGCTCAGGTGGCAGGGAACCCGTTGATGACGGCTTCGGCCACTTCCTTCATCCCGAGACGCCGGTCCATCGCCGTCTTCTGGATCCAACGGAAGGCGTCGGACTCGCTCAGCTTGAGCTGGGTCATCAGCACGCCCTTGGCCCGGTCGACGAGTTTGCGGGTTTCGAGGCGCTCCCCGAGATCGGCGATCTCCGCCTCGAGCGCGGTGAGTTCGAGCCAGCGGGAGAGGGCGATGTCAATGGCCGGGCGCAGGTCTGCGGCCGTGAACGGCTTGACGACGTAGGCCATCACCCCCGCGTCGCGGGCTCGCTCGACGAGCTCCGTCTGGGAGAACGCCGTCAGCATGATGACCGGGCAGAGCTTGGTCTCGTGGATCTGCTCGGCAGCGCTGAGCCCGTCGAGGACGGGCATCTTGACGTCCATGATGACCAGATCTGGCACCAGGTCGCGGGCCAGCTCAACGGCCTGCTCGCCGTTGTTGGCCTGCCCGACGACGTCGTAGCCCAACTCCCCCAACATCTCGACCAGGTCGAGGCGGATCAGCGCCTCGTCCTCGGCGACGAGGATCCGGGCCGGCGCCCGATGGCCCCCAGCACCGTCTCCGGACTCGGGGGTGGGTTCCTGCGCGCCGGCAGCCGGTGCGTCCTTCGTCTCGTCAGCGCTCACGCGTGAGAGCCTATCGGTGCCGGGAGCGGGATTCGAACCCGCACGGCCTTTCGGCCAAAGCATTTTGAGTGCTCCGTGTCTGCCATTCCACCACCCCGGCTGGAGTGCCGCGCCAGCATACCCGCAATGCTCAGCCAGTCACTTCTTCGGGTCGATAGGCCGGCGCAGCGCGGTTGACTGCGTCCCCGACACGGTGCACCCGCAACGAGTTGGTGGATCCGGGGATCCCGGGCGGCGAGCCGGCCACGATGACGACGAGGTCGCCCTCGACGACCCGCCCCTCGGGGATGAGGTTGAGGTCGACCTGCATGGCGAACTGGTCGGTGTGGTGCATCCGGGAGACGAGGTAGGTCTCGATGCCCCACACGAGAGCGAGTTGGGAGCGGACCTTCTGCTCCGAGGTGAACGCCAGCATGGGAAGGCGTGGCCGCAGCCGAGACATGCGCTGAACCGACCCGCCCGTCTCTGTGAAGGTGATCAGGAACTTCGCTTTGACCAACTCGCCGATCTCCACCGCAGCCTTGGCCACCGCACCGCCGATCGTTTTGACGTGGGTGTGGGTGTCGAGGGGCGCGATCCGGTCGTATCCATGCTCCTCGGTGTTCTCGATGATGCGGGCCAGCGTCGCGACGGACTCCGTCGGGTAGGCCCCGATGGACGTCTCGCCCGAGAGCATCACCGCGTCGGCCCCATCGAGGACGGCGTTGGCGGCGTCAGAGGCCTCGGCCCGGGTCGGGCGGGCGTTCTCGATCATGGATTCGAGGACCTGGGTGGCGACGATGACCGGCTTGGCCGCGAGCCGGGCCAGGTTGATCGCCTGCTTCTGCACGAGCGGAACCTCCTCGAGGGGCATCTCGACACCGAGGTCGCCGCGGGCGACCATGATGCCGTCGAAGGCCTCGATGATGGACTCGAGGTTGTCGACCGCCTGAGGCTTCTCGATCTTGGCGATGACCGGCAGTCGGTAGCCGAACTCGTCCATGATGGAGTGCACGTCCGAGATGTCGTCGGCCGACCGGACGAAGGACAACGCGATCAGGTCTGCGCCCAACCGCATGGCAAAGCGCAGGTCGTCGCGGTCCTTGTCCGACAGGGCCGGCACGCTGACCGCGACCCCGGGCAGGTTGATGCCCTTGTTGTTGGACACGACGCCACCGATGACCGTCTCGGTCAGGACGTCGGTCTCGGTCACGTCGACGGCGCGCAGCATGACCTTGCCGTCGTCGATGAGCAGCACGTCCCCGGGGCGGACGTCGCCGGGCAGGCCGTCATACGTCGTACCGACCTCGGCTTCGGTGCCCTGGATGTCTCGGGTGGTGATGGTGAAACGCTGCCCCGGGACGAGCGTGACCGGCCCTTCCTTGAAGCGGCCGGTCCGGATCTTGGGGCCCTGCAGGTCAACCAGGATCCCGACCGCGTGCCCGGTCTCGTCGCTGGCCTGGCGGACCAAGCGGTAGACCTCCTCGTGGTCGGAGTGGTCTCCGTGCGAGAGGTTGAGTCTCGCGACGTCCATCCCGGCATCGACCAGGGCACGGAGGGCCTGAGGGGAGGAAGTCTTGGGTCCAATGGTGCAGACGATCTTGGCGCGACGCATATGGCTACCCTATTGGCGTTGTGACTCGGGTCACCATACGGGTTCGTCCAGTGGACGTGGCCGGCAGAGTCTCTGGCCGGGCGGGCGGCTCCCCTGCTGAGGCCTCCTGCGAGGCCTCCTGCTGGGGCCTCCTGCTGGGCCGCCCGCTCAGACCGTGAGCGGGCGATCCGTCGGCGCGATCGGGATCGGCAGCGAACTGGACCCGGTGAGCCAGGCGTCCACGCCCGCCGCGGCGGCCCGGCCCTCCGCGATCGCCCAGACGATGAGTGACTGTCCCCGGCCGGCGTCCCCGGCGACGAAGACCCCGGGAACCGAGGTCATGAAGGTCTTGCCCCGGACGATGTTGGACCGCTCGTCAAGGGTGACGCCCAGCTGCTCGACGACGCCGGGGGCCTGCGGACCGAGGAAGCCCATGGCGAACAGCACCAACTGGGCCGGGATGTCGCGTTCGGTGCCAGGCACCGGGCTCGGCCGCCCCTCGACGAACTCGACGTCGGTGAGCCGCAGGCCGGCCACGTGGCCCGCCTCGTCCCCGAGGAATTCCAGCGTGCTCACCGCATACACCCGTTCGCCGCCCTCCTCGTGCGCGCTCGCGACACGGAAGAGCATCGGGTAGGTGGGCCACGGCTGGTTCTCCGGGCGGTCCTCCCCCGGCTGCGGCATGATCTCGAGGCTGGTCACCGATCGGGCACCCTGCCGGTGCGCCGTGCCGATGCAGTCGGCGCCGGTGTCACCGCCGCCGATCACGACGACGTCCTTGTCGGTGGCCAGGATCTGCCCGTCGACGGACTCACCCAGGGAGGCCCGGTTGCTCTGCGGCAGATACTCCATGGCCTGGTGAATGCCCGCGAAGTCGCGGCCGGGCACGGCCAGGTCGCGTGGCACGGTCGCGCCGATGGCCAGCACGACCGCGTCGTAGCGGTCCCGGAGCTGGCCCCCGGTGAGCGCGGTCCCGATGTCCATGCCATTGCGGAACCGGGTGCCCTCGGCCTCCATCTGTCGAAGCCTCCGGTCGATCACCGACTTCTCCATCTTGAACTCGGGGATGCCGTAGCGCAGCAACCCGCCCGGCTTGTCGGCCCGTTCGAAGACGGCGACCGTGTGCCCGGCTCGCGTCAGCTGCTGGGCTGCCGCGAGTCCCGCAGGGCCGGAGCCCACGACCGCGACCGTCTTGCCGGAGAGCCGCTCGGGCGGCAGCGGCGGCGCGAGGCCCTGCTCGAAGGCTTTCTCGATCGTGGTGAGCTCGATCTGTTTGATCGTCACGGCGGGTTGGTTGATCCCGAGCACGCAGGCGGTCTCGCAGGGGGCCGGGCACAGCCGACCGGTGAACTCCGGGAAGTTGTTCGTCGCGTGCAGCCGCTCGATGCCGGTGGCCCAGTCGTCCTTCCACGCCGCGGTGTTCCACTCGGGGATGAGGTTGCCGAGCGGGCAGCCGCTGTGGCAGAAGGGGATCCCACAATCCATGCAGCGCCCGGCCTGCCGCTCGATCTGGCCCTTCTCCTGCTCCTCGTAGACCTCTTTCCAGTCGCGGATGCGCACCGGCACGGGCCGGCGGGCGGGCAGCTCGCGGTCCCGAGTGTTCAAGAATCCATGTGGGTCAGCCACGGGAAGCCTCCATGATCCGGTTCCACACCTCGACGCCGTCGACGTCGAGGCCTTGCGCCAGCGCCGTCGCCTGCACGTCGAGGACGCGCTGGTAGTCACGCGGCAACACGAGGGTGAAGCGCTCACGGGCGCGGTCCCAGTCCTCGATGAGTCGCCGCGCCACCGGCGACTCGGTCCACTGGACGTGGCTGTCGAGCAACTCCTTGATCGTCGTCTCGTCATCGGGCCGCAAGGGCCCCAGGTCGACCAACTCGGCGTTGACCAGGTCGGCGTGCAGGTCGAGGACGTAGGCGACACCACCTGACATCCCGGCCGCGAAGTTGCGTCCCGTCGAGCCCAGGACGACGACGGTGCCACCGGTCATGTACTCGCAACCGTGATCGCCGACTCCCTCGACCACCGCCCTGGCGCCGGAGTTGCGGACGCAGAACCGTTCTCCGACCACGCCACGCAGGAAGATCTCACCGCCGGTCGCTCCGTAGCCGATGACGTTGCCAGCGATGACGTTCTCCTCCGCGGTGAGCAGCGACTCACGTGCCGGCCGGACGACGATGCGCCCACCGGACAGGCCCTTGCCGACGTAGTCGTTGGCGTCCCCGAAGAGGCGCAGCGTGATGCCGGCCGGCAAGAAGGCGCCGAAGGACTGGCCGGCGGTGCCGGTCATCGTCAACTCGATGGTGTTGTCAGCGAGACCTTCTGGATGGACCCTCGTGACCCGATTGCCCAACATCGTCCCCACGGTGCGGTTGACGTTGCGCACCGCGATCTCGGCCCGGACCTGTTCGCCGGCCTCGATCGCGGGCAGCACCCAGCTGATCAGCTCGTTGTCGAGGGCCTTCTCGAGGCCGTGTTCCTGCGGCACGGACTGGTAGAGCGTGCCCCCGGACGGGTTCTCGGGCACGGCCAGGATCGGTGTCAGGTCCAGGCCGGAGGCCTTCCAGTGGGCGATCGCGTGGTCGAGGTCCAGACTGCCGACCTCGCCGACCGCTTCCTCGATCGAGTGGAAGCCGAGCGCAGCCAGGTGCTCGCGGACCTCCTCGGCGATGTACTCGAAGAAGGTCTCGACGAACTCGGGCTTGCCGGAGAAGCGGGCCCGCAACTCGGGATTCTGCGTGGCGACGCCGACCGGGCAGGTGTCGAGGTGGCAGACCCGCATCATGATGCAGCCCGAGACGACCAGCGGCGCGGTGGCGAAGCCGAACTCCTCGGCTCCGAGCAGGGCCGCGATGACCACGTCACGCCCGGTCTTGAGCTGTCCGTCGACCTGCACGACGATCCGGTCGCGCAGGCCGTTGAGCACCAGGGTCTGCTGGGCTTCGGCGAGTCCGAGCTCCCACGGGGCACCCGCGTGCTTGAGCGACGTGAGCGGTGAGGCGCCCGTCCCACCGTCGTGACCAGAGATGAGCACCACGTCCGCGTGGGCCTTGGACACCCCCGCCGCGACGGTGCCGACACCGACCTCGGCGACGAGCTTGACGTGGATCCGCGCCTCCGGGTTGGCGTTCTTGAGGTCGTGGATCAGCTGCGCCAGGTCCTCGATCGAATAGATGTCGTGGTGCGGCGGCGGCGAGATGAGGCCGACGCCCGGGGTGGAGTGCCGGGTCTTGGCTACCCACGGGTAGACCTTGTGACCCGGCAACTGACCGCCCTCGCCGGGCTTGGCGCCCTGCGCCATCTTGATCTGGATGTCATCCGCCTGAGTCAGGTAGAGGCTCGTGACACCGAAGCGGCCGGAGGCCACCTGCTTGATCGCCGAGCGGCGCTCCGGGTCGAGGAGCCGCTCGACGTCCTCTCCGCCCTCACCCGTGTTGGAGCGGGCACCGATGCGGTTCATCGCGATCGCCAGGGTCTCGTGCGCCTCCATAGAGATCGAGCCGTAGCTCATCGCCCCGGTGCTGAAGCGCCGCACGATGTCGCTGACTGGCTCGACCTCCTCGATCGGCACCGGAAGGCGGCCGGTCACCCCGGTCGCCTTGAAGGCCATCAGGCCGCGCAGCGTCATCAGCCGAGAGGTCTGGTCATCGATCCGGGACGTGTACTGCTTGAAGATGTCGTAGCGCCGCTGACGGGTCGAGTGCTGGAGACGGAAGACGGTCTCCGGGTCGAACAGGTGCGGCTCGCCCTCACGGCGCCACTGGTACTCCCCCCCGTCGTCGAGGATGCGGTGCGGCAGCCGCACCCCGTCCGGCGGGTAGGCGTGGGCGTGCCGCTCGGCCGTCTCCCGCGCCAGCACGTCGAGGCCCACCCCGCCGAGCTGCGAGACCGTACCGGTGAAGTACAGGTCGACCAGGTCCTGCGACAGCCCGATCGCCTCGAACACCTGGGCGCCGCGATACGAGGCCGCGGTCGAGATGCCCATCTTGGACATCACCTTGAGGACCCCCTTGCCGAGCGCCTTGATGAGGTTGGTGACGGCCTTCTCCGGCGTCACGTCCGCGATCTCGCGGGAGCGCACGAGCTCCTCCACGGTCTCCATGGCCAGGTAGGGGTTGACGGCCGCGGCGCCGTAGCCGATGAGCAGGGCCACGTGATGCACCTCGCGCACGTCGCCCGCCTCGACGACCAGGCCGACCTGGGTGCGGGTCTTCTCGCGGATCAGGTGGTGGTGCACGGCGGCGGTGAGCAGGAGCGACGGGATCGGTGCCAGGTCCCGTCCGGAATCACGGTCGGAGAGCACCACGAAGCGGGCGCCGCGCCGGATGGCCTGCGAGACCTCGGCAAAGATCTCCGCGAGTCGTTCGCGCATCGCCCGGGCCCCGCCGTTGACGTCATAGAGGCCGCGGACGACGTGGGTCGCGTAGCCGGGCAGGTCACCATCCGCGTTGATGTGCACGATCTTGGCGAGCTCGTCGTTGTCGAGCACCGGGAAGTCGAGCACGACCTGACGGGCGTGGGCGGGCGAGGCAGAGAGCGCATTGCCCTCCGGCCCGATGAAGGTGCCCAGCGCCGTGACCAGCTCTTCGCGGATGGAGTCCAGGGGCGGGTTGGTGACCTGGGCGAACTGCTGGGTGAAGTAGTCGAACAGCAGCCGCGGTCGGGAGGAGAGCACCGCGATCGGGGTGTCCGTGCCCATCGACCCGAGCGCTTCGCCCCCGGTCCGGGCCATCGGCGTCAGCAGGATCCGCAGCTCCTCGTTGGTGTAGCCGAAGGTCTGCTGACGCCGGGCCACCGACGCCGCGGTGTGCACGATGTGCTCTCGCTCGGGCAGGTCCCCGAGCCGGATGAGGCCGGCGTGCAGCCACTCCGCGTAGGGCTGCGAGCGGGCGAGCTGGGACTTGATCTCCTCGTCGCTGACGATCCGTCCGTTGCCGGTGTCGAGGAGGAACATCTTGCCCGGCTGGAGGCGGCCGCGCTGGACGATGGTCGCCGGGTCGAGGTCGAGGACGCCGGTCTCGGACGCGAGGACGACGAGCCCGTCGTCGGTGACCGTGTAGCGACCCGGGCGCAGCCCGTTGCGGTCGAGGACGGCACCGACGAGGGTCCCGTCGGTGAACACGACGTTGGCCGGCCCGTCCCACGGCTCGAGGAACGTCGAGTGGAACTGGTAGAAGGCCTTGCGGGCCGGGTCCATGCTCGCGTGGTTCTCCCACGCCTCGGGGATCATCATGAGGACGGCGTGCGGCAGCGAACGGCCCCCGAGGTGGAGCAGCTCGAGGACCTCGTCGAAGCTGGCCGAGTCGGATCCTCCCGGGGTGCAGATCGGGAAGAGCCGCTCGAGGTCTCCCGGGATGATGTCGGAGGTGAGCAGGCTCTCGCGGGCCTTCATCCAGTTGCGGTTGCCCTTGACGGTGTTGATCTCGCCGTTGTGGGCGATCAGCCGGTAGGGGTGCGCGAGCGGCCAGGACGGGAAGGTGTTGGTCGAGAACCGCGAGTGGACGAGCGCGAGCTCGGTCGCGAAACGCGGGTCGGACAGGTCGGGGAAGAAGGGCTCGAGCTGGCCGGTGGTCAGCATCCCCTTGTAGACGATCGTCCGCGAGGACAACGAGGCGAAGTAGGCGTCGGTGTCGTGCTCGGCCCGTTTGCGCAGGCAGAAGGCGAGCCGGTCGAGACCCAGGCTCACCTGTCGACCCATGGAGGAGGCGACGAACAGCTGCTCGAAGTGCGGCATGCAGTCTCGGGCCGCGGCTCCGACGAGATCAGCCTCGACGGGGACCTCGCGCCATCCGAGGACCCTGAGGTTCTCCACGGTGGCGAGGGCCTCGATCGCGGCCTTGGTCTGCGCCCGGGCGGCCTCCTCGCGGGGCAGGAAAACCAGCCCAGCGGCATACGCCCCGACGGTGGGCAGGGTGAAAGGGACCGACGCACGCAGGAATTCGTCCGGCATCTGGGTGAGGATGCCGGCGCCGTCGCCGACCAGGGGGTCAGCCCCGGTCGCCCCCCGGTGGTCGAGGTTGCGCAGTGCGGTCAGCGCGTGATCGACGATGTCGTGACCGGCGCTCCCGCGCAGGGTGGCGACGAGCGCCACCCCACACGCGTCGTGCTCGTACTCGCGCCGGTAGAGGCCGACGTTCTGCGGCTGTGCGCTGAAGCGGGCGTGCGGTGTCATCGTCACCGTCCTTCTGTGTCGTCCCCTGCGTGCCATGAAAGGCAGGTGGACAGCACTGGCCACTGCGTGTGGACGAACGATAGTCCCGGAGGGCGCTCGTCCTGCCCATTGTTGCCGACGATTTCACATGCCGAGATGCCCCAACGGGCCGCGGTCATCTGCGGCGCGCCGCCGGAAGTGGCGCCACAGCCACACACCGAGCAGGAAGACGAGCACCGAGACCCAGGTGTTGACCCGCTCGCCGAAGATGTAGTTGGCCGAGTCGGAGCGCATGTTCTCGATGATGATCCGGCCGATGGGGTAGCCCATGACGTAGCCGGCGAAGACCTGGCCGGGGCGCAGCGCGAAGCGGTGCCCGAGCCAGATGAGGAAGGCCGCGAGGATCAGGACCCAGATCGCCTCGTAGAGGAAGGTCGGGTGGAAGTAGCCCTTGACGATCGGGTGGCCGGACGCATCGGTCACGGCCCGGCCGAGGTTGGTGTCCCACTCATAGATCTTGAGCTTCCACGGCACGTCGGTCGGGCGACCGTAGATCTCGTTGTTGAACCAGTTGCCGAAGCGTCCCATCGCCTGGGCGATGAGCACCCCTGGGGCGGCCGCGTCGACGAAGTCGAGGAAGGAGACGTCGTTCTTGCGGCACCCGATCCAGGCACCCACCGCGCCCAGGGCGATCGCTCCCCAGATCCCGAGGCCACCCTCATAGATGGCGAAGGCCTTCCACGGGTCGCCACCCTCCCCGAAGTAGGGCTGGGGCGTGGTGATGAGGTGGTAGATCCGCCCACCGACGATGCCGAAGGGCACCGCCCACGCGGAGATGTCGATGGCCACCCCGGGACGTGCCCCGCGCGCCGTGAGCCGCCGCTGGGTGAGCCACACGGCGACGATGATCCCGGCGAGGATGCACATGGCGTAGCCGCGGATCGGGATCGGGCCGAGGTGCCAGACCCCTTGCGTGGGTGACGGGAGGTAGGTCGCCATGGTCGACACCGCCGTCGGTATGCCGCTGAGCAGGGTCACCCGCGGGACTTCCGGACGCCGTCGGCGAGCTCACCTGCAAGGGCCTTGAGCGCCGTCAGCCCGGCCGCCTCCGACGTCGCCTCGGTCAGGCAGCGCACCAGGGCGGAGCCGACGATGACGCCATCCGCGAAGCGGCCGATCTGGGCGGCCTGCTCACCGGTCGAGACACCGAGTCCGACGCAGACGGGCAGGTCGGTCACCTCCCGGGTCCGGGCCACCAGGTCCTGCGCAGCGTCGTCCACGGAGGCGCGGGCTCCGGTGACCCCCATGACGGCTGTCGCGTAGACGAAGCCGCGGCAGGCGGCCGTGACCTGGGTGAGCCGCTCCGTCGTGGAGCTCGGGGCGACGAGGAAGATCTTGTCGAGGTCGTGACGGTCGGCGGCTGCGATCCAGTCAGCGGCCTCCCCGGGGATGAGGTCGGGGGTGATCAGCCCGGACCCACCCGCGCCGGCCAGGTCGGCGGCGAAGCGCTCGACGCCGTAGCGCAGGACCGGGTTCCAGTAGGTCATCACGACGGAGGCTGCGCCGGTGTCGGCGACGGCTTGCGAGGCCCGGAAGATGTCGGTCAGGCGCACGCCGCGCTCGAGGGCCCGGACCGCAGCCTCCTGGATGACCGCACCGTCCATGACCGGGTCACTGTAGGGGAACCCGATCTCGACGATGTCCGCGCCGGCCTCCACCACGGCCCGCATGGCCTCGAACGAGCCCTCGACCGACGGGAAGCCGACCGGGAGGTAGGCGATGAGAGCGGGCCGGCCCTCGTCCTTGCAGCGCGCCAGGATGTCCCGGGTGGACCCGGCGGACCCCGTGGACCCCGTGGACCCGACGCTCATCGGGTCTCCCCCAGGTCGTCCGGCGCATGATCGTCGATCAGGCCGAACCATTGGGCAGCCGTGTGCACGTCCTTGTCGCCGCGTCCCGAGAGGTTGACGAGGATCACGGCGTCGCGGCCGAGTTCCTGTCCGAGTTGCATCGCCCCGGCGAGGGCGTGGCTGCTCTCGATGGCGGGCAGGATGCCCTCGGTCCGGCAGAGGAGCGAAAAAGCCTCCATCGCCTCGGTGTCGGTGATCGGCCGGTACTCGGCGCGGCCGATCTCGAGCAGGTGGGCGTGCTCGGGACCGACACTCGGGTAGTCCAGGCCGGCGGAGATGCTGTGCGACTCGATCGTCTGGCCGTCCTCGTCCTGCAGGACGTAGGTGAACGCCCCGTGCAGCACCCCCGGGATGCCGGTCGCGAAGCGCGCCGCGTGATGACCGGACGCGACGCCCGAGCCGCCCGCCTCGAAGCCGACGAGCCGGACTGACGCGTCGTCGAGGAAGCGGTGGAAGATCCCCATCGCGTTGGAGCCGCCACCGACGCAGGCGCACACGACGTCCGGCAGGCGCCCCACGAGGTCGAGCACCTGCTGACGCGCCTCGACGCCGATGACGCGGTGGAAGTCGCGGACCATCTCGGGGAAGGGGTGCGGGCCGGTCACGGTGCCGAGGAGGTAGTGCGTGGTGGCCACGTTGGCCACCCAGTCGCGGAAGGCCTCGTTGACCGCGTCCTTGAGGGTCCTGCTGCCGTGCTCGACGGTGACGACCTCGGCGCCGAGCAGTTTCATCCGGGCCACGTTGAGGGCCTGGCGCTCGGTGTCGCGCTGGCCCATGTAGATGACGCACTCGAGCCCGAGCAGGGCTGCTGCGGTGGCTGCCGCGACGCCGTGCTGACCCGCGCCGGTCTCGGCGATGACGCGCGTCTTGCCCATCCGCTTGGTCAGCAGCGCCTGCCCGAGGACGTTGTTGATCTTGTGCGACCCGGTGTGGTTGAGGTCCTCCCGCTTGAGGATGACGCGGGCGCCACCGCAGTGCTCGGCAAACCGAGGCACCTCGGTGATGATGCTCGGGCGTCCGGTGTAGGTGCGGTGCAGATGCTCGAGCTCCCCCACGAACTCGGGGTCGACGACCGCCTTGCGCCACACCTCCTCGAGCTGCTCGAGAGCCGGGATGAGCGCCTCCGGGACGTAGCGTCCGCCGAAGGATCCGAAGCGTCCCGGGGTGGACTCGGGCACGCCTGCCCCGGTCATGCCCGCACTCGCTCGGTGGCTTCGGCGCGGACCTCGGCGGCGGCCTCGATGAAGCCACGCACCGCCGCCTCTGGCGCGGCCCCGGTCACGAGGGCCTCCCCGACCAGGATCGCGTCGGCGCCGGCGCGGACATAGGTCTGCACGCTCTCGGGTCCGGTGACGCCGGACTCCGCGATGGCGATGATGCCCTCCGGGATCCGCGGCAGCAGGTCGACCACGACCTGCGGGTCGACCGTGAGGGTCTTGAGGTTGCGCGCGTTGACTCCGACCAGGGCCGGGTCGAGGGCGAGCGCGCGGTCGAGCTCGGCCCGGTCGTGGACCTCGACGAGCGGCGTCATGCCGAGCGCGGTGGCCTGGTCGTGCAGGTCGCGCAGCTGCGCATCGTCCAGCGCGGCCACGATGAGCAGGATGAGGTCGGCGCCGTGCGCGCGCGCCTCGGTGAGCTGGTAGGGCTCGACCATGAAGTCCTTGCGCAGCACGGGGACGCGCACTGCCGCGCGGACCTCGTCGAGGTCGGCGAGGCTTCCCCCGAAACGTCGTCGCTCGGTCAGGACGCTGATCGCGCTCGCTCCCCCAGCGGCATACGACCCGGCAAGGGTGCCCGGCTCGGGGATCTCGGCGAGCCGGCCCTTGCTGGGGCTGCGGCGCTTGACCTCGGCGATCACGGCGACGCCGGGCGCGGAAGCGAAGCCGGGCACCGGGTCGAGGGCCGGCGAGGCAGCGGCCACCGCGGCCTCGAGCTGCGCCAGCGAGGTCGTGACGCGCCTGACTGCGAGATCCTCCCGGACGCCGCCAAGGATCTCGTCGAGGATCGAGGTCACGCCACTCAGCTCTTGCCGACGGTGCTCGTGCCGGTCTCATCGGGTGCATCCACGAGGAAACCCCCGCCCTCGGTGTCGTGCGCCGCCGCTCCGTAGCCGGCCATGGACAGGACCTTGCCGGTGATCGCACCGAGGATGATCACGATCGCCGAGATGATCCCGAGCACGATGCTCGGGACGAGCACGGCGATGGCTCCAATGAGCGCACCGACAACGATGATGGCAACCAACGCCCACGCTGCGATGCTGTGTCCGTGGTCCTCGTGCTGCTCTTCCATGATGTCCTCTCTGCTGCCGACGCCACCGCTGGCGCGACGCCATTGTGTCAGGTCTGGTCTGGTCCGTCGCGCAGGGTGGGGTCGCGCCCTTCGGTCAGCTCGTCCCACGAACTGCGATTCTCGCCTCGCGGTCCGCGTTCCGGCGCGGGGTCACGCTCATAACGGCTCGAGAGCCCGCTCCAGGACCGGCCCGAGAGCGCGGCCAGCACGGCACCGACCACGAGGAGGACCGCCACGACGACGGCCACCCAGGCGGCGACGGTCGCTTTGCCGGTCGCATCGGGGGCCGTGGTGCGGGCCAGCTCGGCCGCGACCTGGGCCGCGACGGTCCCGGTGGGTTGGGCGGCGACGAGCACGACGAGGATCAGCGCCCCCAGCGCGGCCAGGACCAGGGCCACCCCAGAAACGGCCCGGATGATGCGGCCGCCGGTCATCATCCCGAGGAGTGCCACGACGCAGACGACGACGAGGCCGACCACTCCCGGGGCGGCCGCTCCCCCGCTGACGCTCACCGTGCCCTGGCTCAGCACGTCGCGGGCCGAACCCGTCGCCCAGGCCTGCGTGGTCAGGCCGAGCAGCAGCAGGGCCGGGACGAGCACGACCAGGGTCGATCGCAGCTTGGTCAGGCGCAGCGCCCGGGTCATGAGCGCACCGGGGTGAGGCCGGCCGCGGCGGCGACGGCGCGCAGGGCGGCGGCGGCCTTGTGGATCGTCTCCTCGTACTCGAGGTGCGGCACCGAGTCGGCGACGATCCCGGCGCCGGCCTGGACGTGTGCCATCCCGTCCTTGATCAGGGCCGTGCGGATCGCGATGGCCATGTCAAGGTCTCCAGCGAAGTCGAGGTAGCCGACGACGCCGCCGTAGAGCCCGCGCCGCAGACCCTCGTAGCCGTCGATCAGGGCCATCGCCCGCGGCTTGGGCGCCCCCGACAGCGTGCCGGCCGGGAAGGTTGCCACGAGCGCGTCGTAGGCGGACGCCTCCGGTCGCAGCTCGCCGACCACCGTTGATTCGATGTGCATGATGTGGCTGTAGCGACGGATCGACATGAAGTCGACCGTGTCGACGGTTCCGGGGCGACAGATCCGCTGGAGATCGTTGCGGGCCAGGTCCACGAGCATCAGGTGCTCGGCCCGCTCCTTGGCATCGCCCAGCAGTTCTTCGGCGAGTTGGTGGTCGAGGTCCGGGCTCTTTCCGCGCGGGCGGGACCCGGCGATCGGGTGCGTGATGGCCGCCCTCCCGGTCACCTTGATCAGCGCCTCCGGGCTCGACCCGACGACGTCGTAGGACGACCCGTCCGGGTGCGGGAGTCGGAGGAGGTACATGTAGGGGCTCGGGTTGCTCACCCGCAGCGCCCGGTACACGTCGAGGGCATCGGCCTCGCACGGGACGCTGAAGCGTTGGGAGACCACGATCTGGAAGGCCTCCCCGGCCCGGATCGCCTCCTTGGCCGCCTCGACCATCCCCTCGAACTGCCCCTGGGTGTGGCTGCTCGTGGGCTCGCTCGGGCGGGGCTCGATCGTGGCCACCGTGCTCTGCGCAGGCTGGGCCAGCTCGTCACTCATCCGGTCCAGCCGGGCGACCGCGTCGGCCCAGGCCTCCTCGATCCGCTCGTCCGTCGCGTCGTGGTTGATCGCGTTGGCGATGAGCAGCAGCGACCCGTCGGTGTGATCGAGGACGGCGAGGTCGGTGGCCAGCATCATCGCGACCTCGGGCAGGTTGAGCTCGTCCCGACCGGTGTCCGGCACCTTCTCCCAGCGCCGGACCGCGTCATAACTGATCGCGCCGACCATCCCGCCGGTGAGCGGGGGCAGGCCCGGAATCCGCTCGGTCGCGAGGGTCGCGACGGTGTCGCGCAGCGCCCGGGTCGGGTCCCCAGAGGTCGGCAGCCCCACCGGGGGCTCACCGATCCAGTGCGCCTGCCCGTCCTGCTCGGTCAGGGTCGCCGCGCAGCGCGCCCCGATGATCGAGTAGCGGGACCAGACACCGCCGTGCTCAGCAGATTCGAGGAGGAAGGTCCCGGGCGCGTTCTTCGCCAACTTGCGGTAGACGCCGACCGGGGTCTCCGAGTCGGCCAGCACGCGGCGCACGACCGGGATCACCCGGCGCTGCTCCAACGCCAACTCGGTGAACACCTCCAGCGTCGGCCACGTCCGCCCCCACGCGAGATCAGCGTGCGGCGTGGGCGAGGTGAGCGGCATACGGGCGTCTGGCACGGCCCCATTCTGGCCCACGTGACTTGACGCCTCAGGCAGGGGCGCCGTGCACGGCCGGCAACACGCGTGAGTCGAAGCAGGTGCGCTTCCCCGTGTGGCAGGCCGCGCCGACCTGATCCACCGTGATGAGCAGGGTGTCGCCGTCGCAGTCGAGGCGCACTCCCTTGACCCACTGGGTGTGCCCGCTGGTGTCGCCCTTGCGCCAGTACTCCTGACGGCTCCGTGACCAGTAGGTCACCCGTCCCTGGGTCAGCGTTCGCCGCAGTGCCTCGTCGTCCATCCAGCCGACCATGAGGACCTCGGACGTGTCGTGCTGCTGCACCACGGCGGTCACGAGGCCGTGCTCGTCCCGCTTGAGCAGGTCGGCGATGGCAGGGTCCAAGGAGGCGTCGGTGGTCACCGCCCCATTCTGCCCCGGCGGCCG
>CAJDTW010000001.1_pt2 | contig 22242 bp, 20 predicted proteins | sample 7389911 | NCBI WGS metagenome assembly CAJDTW01 (sample SAMEA7055652, study PRJEB34461) | soil metagenome | biome: terrestrial ecosystem; feature: Peninsula; material: soil | place: Antarctica | collected 2016 | reverse complement strand
GCCGGTGTCGGCCAGCACCAGATGTGGGCCGCGCAGTTCGTGCAGTACGAGCGCCCGAATGCCTGGCTCAACTCCGGTGGTCTCGGCACGATGGGCTACGCCGTGCCGGCCGCCATGGGCGCCAAGGTCGCCGAGCCGGAGCGCACGGTCTGGGCCATCGACGGGGACGGCTGCTTCCAGATGACCAACCAGGAACTCGCCACCTGCGTGGTCAACAACATCCCCATCAAGGTCGCGATCATCAACAACAGCTCGCTGGGGATGGTGCGCCAGTGGCAGACCCTCTTCTACAACCAGCGCTACTCCAACACCGACCTGCAGCCGACCGACGCGCGGGTGCCCGACTTCGTCAAGCTCGCCGACGCCTACGGGTGCGTGGGGCTGCGCGCCGAGACCCCGGAGGAGGTCGACGCCGTGATCAAGCAGGCGTTGGAGATCAACGATCGACCGGTGGTCATCGACTTCATCGTCCACCGGGACGCCATGGTCTGGCCGATGGTGCCCGCCGGAGTGAGCAACGACAGGATCCAGGCTGCGCGCGATGAAGCGCCGGTCTGGGACCGCGAGGAGGACTGAAAGATGAGCAGACACACATTGTCCGTCCTCGTCGAGGACAAGCCGGGCGTCCTCGCCCGGGTGGCGGCGCTGTTCTCGCGCCGCGGATTCAACATCGAGTCGCTGGCCGTCGGCCCGACGGAGATCCCCGAGATCTCCCGGATGACCGCCGTGGTCGAGGTGGAGGGCAGCGCCCTCGAGCAGGTCACCAAGCAGCTCAACAAGCTGATCGAGGTCCTCAAGGTCGTCGAGCTCGAGCCCACTTCCTCAGTCCAGCGCAAGATCCTGCTGGTCAAGGTCAGGGCCGACGCAGTCGCCCGCAGCCAGATCGTCGACACGATCAACCTCTTCAAGGCCAAGGTCATCGACGTCTCGACGGACGCCGTGACCATAGAGTGCACCGGCAGCGCCGATAAGTTGCGGGCCCTGCTCGACGTCCTGGAGCCCTTCGGCATCAAGGAGCTCGTGCAGTCGGGCACGGTGGCGATGGGGCGCGGCGCGCGATCGATCACCGACCGGAGCCTGCGCAGCGCCGGCTGACCCCGCCGGCGAGGGAGCGGACCGAGCGTCCCCGAGCTCAGCGGCATACCGACGAATTTCACCAAGCCAGAGCGACACCCAACAGATTCACCTGACTAAAGGAGTGGCCACAATGGCCGAGATGTTCTACGACGACGACGCCGACCTGTCGATCATTCAGGGGCGAAAGGTCGCCGTCATCGGATACGGCAGCCAGGGCCACGCCCACGCGCTCAACCTCCGCGACTCCGGGGTCGACGTCCGCGTCGGCCTCGCCGAAGGCAGCAAGAGCAAGGCCAAGGCTGAGGCCGAGGGCCTGACGGTGACCTCCGTCGCTGACGCGGTCAAGGAGGCTGACCTCGTCGTCATCCTCACGCCCGACCAGGTGCAGCGCACGGTCTATGCCAACGACATCCAGCCGAACCTCAAGGACGGTGCCGCGCTGCTCTTCGGGCACGGCTTCAACATCCGGTTCGGCTACATCACGCCCGAGGACGACGCCGACGTGATCATGGTGGCCCCCAAGGGTCCTGGTCACATCGTCCGGCGCGAATTCGTCGATGGCCGTGGGGTTCCTGTCCTGCTGGCTGTCGAGAAGGACTCCTCGGGCTCGGCCTGGGCGCTCGCCCAGAGCTATGCCAAGGCGATCGGCGGCCTGCGTGCTGGCGGCATCAAGACCACATTCACGGAGGAGACCGAGACGGATCTCTTCGGTGAGCAGGCCGTCCTCTGTGGTGGTGCCAGCCAGCTGGTCATGTATGGCTTCGAGACGCTCGTCGAGGCGGGCTACCAGCCCGAGGTCGCCTACTTCGAGTGCCTGCACGAACTCAAGCTCATCGTCGACCTGATGATCGAGGGCGGGATCGCCAAGCAGCGCTGGTCGATCTCCGACACGGCGGAGTACGGCGACTACGTCTCCGGGCCGCGGGTCATCGACCCCCACGTCAAGGAGAACATGAAGGCGGTCCTGGGCGACATCCAGAACGGCACCTTCGCGCAGCGCTTCATCGACGACCAAGATGCCGGAGCGCCGGAGTTCAAGGCCCTGCGTCAGAAGGGTGCCGAGCACCCGATCGAGGACACCGGCAAGAAGTTGCGCAAGCTGATGGCCTGGGTCCGCGACACGGACAGCGACTACGTCGAGGGCTCGGCCGCCCGCTGACCCTGGACGCTCACCCCGACCGAACGGTCGGCCACCCGCACGGGGTGGCCGACCGTTCGCGCGTCACCGACCCTTGAGGTCGGTCGGCTGTACGGCGAGCCAGTCGACGAAACGGCGCCCCCCGAGGTCAGCTCCGGGCCCCGCGACGAGGCGCCCGGCCGCGGCAGCCGACATCAGGGCACCGATCGCCGGGAGTCGGAGAACGCGCGGCGCGGCCCGACCGCTGTGGGCCCGGATCAACGTGGCGAGGTCCCCGACGGAGAGCACGTCTGGCCCCGCCACGTCGGTGGCCCGTTCGTATGCCGCTGGGCGTGGTCCCACCGCCAGGTCAGCCAGGCGCTCGGCGACGTGGTCGACATCGACCGGTTGGAGTGCCATCGCGCCGATGGTGGGTGTGACCGGCCCCTTCGTCAGCACTCTCACCAACACGGCTGCGAGCGAGTGGAACTGGGTGGCCCGCAGGACGGTCGCGGATCCCCGGGTGGCCGCGATCGCGTGCTCGGCGGCGAGCTTGCGTCGGTAGTAACTCATGGGGATGGCGTCGATCCCGACGATCGAGATGTGGACGAGGTACACGTGGGCTGCGGCGGCCGCCTGGGCCAATCGACGAGTCCCGCTCACCGTGACCCGATCACCTCGGCGAGGATCGTCCGCGCAGTTGACGACCGCATCGGCGCCGTCGAGCACCTCCGAGAGCCCAGCCCCGGTCGTGAGGTCGACGCCGGAGCGCCGGCTCGCCGAGACGGCGTCGTGTCCCTGCTCGCTCAGCCCGAGCAGGACCCGCGAGCCGAGGTTTCCGGCGCCTCCCGCCACGATGATCCGCATCTCTCCACGATCGTCCGGCGATGGCCACGGCGCAAGGGGTCCACGACCGTGCGGGCGCCCTGCTGACGTTCTGATGACGTCCCGCTGACCAGTTGGCTGACCACATGCTGGCCACTGCAGACGTCGGAGGTTGTGCTAGCACCTAGAATCGACGCGGCACATCGCGGTGCCTTCGATGGCTCGCGACCCGCGGGTCGTGCACCTGCTCGAAAGGGATCATCCGTGACCAAGCCCGTTGTCCTCATCGCCGAAGAACTGTCGCCCGCCACCATCGAGGCGCTGGGACCCGACTTCGAGGTCCGCAGGGTGGATGGGGCCAACCGCGACCAGCTGCTGCCCGCCCTCGCCGACGTCGATGCCATCCTCATCCGCTCTGCGACGAAGATGGACGCCGAGGCGATCGCCGCCGGCAAGCAGCTCAAGGTCATCGCGCGCGCCGGTGTCGGCCTCGACAACGTCGACGTCGCGAGCGCGACCCAGGCCGGGGTCATGGTCGTCAACGCCCCCACCTCCAACATCACCTCCGCGGCAGAGCTTGCGATCGCCCTGCTGCTCGCGACCGCTCGCAACGTCGCCCCGGCCAACCAGGCCCTCAAGGCCGGCGCATGGAAGCGCAGCCAGTACTCCGGTGTGGAGCTGCTCGACAAGACGGTCGGCGTCGTCGGCCTCGGCCGCATCGGCGCCCTCGTCGCGACGCGCCTCAAGGGCTTCGGGATGAAGGTCATCGCCTACGACCCCTATGCCTCGCCCGTCAACGCCGGCCTCGTCGGGGCCCAGCTCGTCTCGCTCGACGAGTTGCTGGCCGAGTCTGACTTCATCACGATCCACCTGCCCAAGACCCCGGAGACCCTCGGCCTGATCGGCGAGGAGGCCCTGACGAAGGTCAAGCCGAGCGTGCGGATCATCAACGCCGCCCGCGGCGGCATCGTCGACGAGGCCGCCCTGGCGCAGGCCATCGGCGAGGGCCGGGTGGCCGGCGCCGGCGTCGACGTCTTCGTCACCGAGCCGACGACCGAGTCCCCGCTCTTCCAGTACGAGTCCGTCGTGGTGACCCCGCACCTCGGCGCGTCGACCGAAGAGGCTCAGGAGAAGGCGGGCGTCTCCGTCGCGAAGTCCGTGCGCCTAGCGCTCGGCGGCGAACTCGTCCCGGACGCCGTCAACGTCTCCAGCGGGTTCATCGACGAAGCGGTCCGCCCTGGGATCTCCTTGGTGGAGAAGCTCGGTCGCGTCTTCACTGCGGTCGCCGGCGCAGTCCCGGCCCAGCTCGATGTCGAGGTGCGAGGGGAGATCACCGAGCACGACGTCAGCGTCTGGAAGCTCGTGGCGCTCAAGGGCATGTTCACTGACGTCGTCGAGGATGCGGTGACCTACGTCAACGCCCCGATCCTCGCCGAACAGCGTGGCTGCCAGGTCCGCCTCGTCACCCACCCCAATGCCGAGGACTTCCGCAACATCACGATCTTGCGTGGCACGCTGCAGGACGGCTCCGTCGTCAGCGTCTCTGGGACGCTCACGGGCCCGAAGATGGTCGAGAAGCTCATCGGCATCAACGGCTACGACCTCGAGGTCCCGTTGTCCGCCCACATGCTCGTCTTCGAGTACGAGGACCGGCCCGGCGTCATCGGCTCGGTCGGCAGGGTCCTCGGCGACTCTGGCGTCAACATCGGCGGCATGCAGGTCTCGCGGCGGGGTGACCGGGCGATCGGCGTGCTCAACGTCGACAGCAAGGTTGCCGCAGCCCTCGGCTCCGAGATCAGTGACCTCGTCGAGGCCACCTCCTTCGCCGTCATCAACCTCGACGACTGAGCGGACCTGACCAGGCGTCTGATCCACCGCTGACTCCACGGCCGACAGGTCGACTCCGGGCCGGCCCCGACTCCACCGGGAGGAGGGGCCGGCCCGGTGGCGTCTGTCTCACAGCGTGGAAATCCCCTTCACAGGCGGCGATCCGGGCGTACTGTCGTAGACATGACGCGGCAGCACGTAATCCTCATTGCCAGCCGCGGCGAGTCTCGGTAGTCAGCACCTCGCCGCGGAGAACCCGCGCACCCTCCCTGCTGACTCGCTCGCCCCTTCCGGCTCGAGCACCTGAGACCGACCATCCACGAACGCATGTAAAGGACCGAACATCATGAGCGAAGACGCCAAGGCCGCCCGTCAGGCACTGCAGGAGTCCATGGACCTGCGGGACCAGGGCCACACCGAGGACTGATTGGTGCTACTGAAGGCCCCCGCCCATCAGGGTGGGGGCCTTCGCCGTGCCCGACCAACAATTGAGACGTCGATCCCACATCACAAGACGCTCCCTACGCTGACCCCATGGGAGAGACACCTGGCCAGGACGCCATCTCGATCGCGGTCATCGGCGGTGACGGCATCGGACCCGAGGTCGTGGCGCAGGGCCTCAAGGTCCTCGAGGCGGCGATCGGGCAAGACGGTCCACGGCTCTCGACCACCGAGTACGACCTCGGCGCCCGCCGCTGGCACGCGACGGGGGAGACCCTGCCCGACTCCGTGCTCGCGGAGTTGCGTGGCCACGACGCCATCCTCCTTGGCGCCATCGGGGACCCCAGCGTGCCCAGTGGGGTCCTGGAGCGAGGCGTCCTGCTGCCCATTCGCTTCGCCCTCGACCACTACGTCAACCTGCGGCCGGCCACACTCTTCCCCGGGGTGGACAGTCCGCTCGACGTGGCGCGGGTCGCCCCCGACGGGATCGACTTCGTCGTCGTTCGTGAGGGCACCGAGGGCCCCTACACCGGCAACGGCGGCGCCCTACGCGTCGGCACTCCCAACGAGATCGCCACCGAGGTCAGCGTCAACACGCGCTTCGGCGTCGAGCGGGTCGTCCGCGACGCCTTCGCGAGGGCGCAGGCCCGCCCGCGCAAGCATTTGACGCTGGTGCACAAGCACAACGTCCTCACCTTCGCCGGGCACCTGTGGCGTCGCACGGTCGAGGAGGTCGGCGCGTCGTTCCCCGACGTGGAGACCGCCTACCAGCACGTGGACGCGGCAACGATCTTCATGGTGACCGACCCGGGCCGCTTCGACGTCATCGTCACCGACAACCTCTTCGGCGACATCATCACCGACATCGCGGCCGCCATCGCCGGCGGCATCGGCCTCGCGGCCTCGGGCAACATCAACCCGGCCCGCACGACCCCGAGCATGTTCGAGCCGGTGCACGGCTCCGCTCCCGACATCGCCGGCCAGGGCAAGGCTGACCCCACGGCAGCCATCCTGTCCGTCGCGATGCTCCTGGAGCACCTCGGTAGGCAGGCCGACGCCCGCCGCGTCCAGACCGCCGTCGCCGCGGACCTGGCCGAGCGTGGCGCAGCCGCCCGCTCGACCACCGTGATCGGCGACGCCATCGCCGCGCGGTTGTAGCCCCAGCAGCACGTTCACGCTGGTATGCCGCTGAGCCGGCTCAGCGGCATACCAGCCGTCGGTGTCGTGGTGGGGTGTCGCCGCTGACGCAGCGGACCCGCAGAGATCACTGACGCCGACCGGCCGGGCTGACGGTGCTGGAGCCTGCTCCCGTTTTCCCTACGCTCCGTGGTGGGGGATAGCCTGACGGGGATCACCATCGCCGCTTGATCTGGAGGCTTGCCATGACCGACGTCACCACTCCGCTGTCCTTCGAGGTCACCCGACGGGAAGACACCACGCCGTCCGAACGGATCGCGCAGGTGCTCGAGAACCCGGGTTTCGGCAAGACCTTCACCGATCACATGGTGGTCATCGACTGGGACGGCAGTGCGGGCGGCGGTGGCTGGTCAGGCGCTCGGGTGCAGCCCTACGGGCCCTTCCAGCTCGACCCCGCGGCGGCGGTGCTGCACTACGCGCAGGAGATCTTCGAGGGGATGAAGGCCTACCGGCACGCCGACGGCTCGATCTGGACCTTCCGTCCGGAGGCCAACGCGGCCCGCTTTGCCCGCTCGGCCAAGCGGCTGGCGTTGCCCGTGCTGCCGGCGGCCGACTTCATCGAGTCGCTGCGCCAGCTCGTCACCGTCGACCAGGAGTGGGTGCCCGAGAGTGGTGGGGAGAAGAGCCTCTACCTGCGCCCCTTCATGTTCGCCTCCGAGGCCTTCCTCGGCGTCCGCCCGGCGCTGGGGGTCACCTATGCCGTCATCGCGTCCCCGGCCGGCGCCTATTTCTCGGGCGGCCTCAAGCCGGTGACCCTGTGGATCTCGACCGACTTCGCGCGGGCCGGGGCCGGTGGGACCGGTGCGGCCAAGTGCGGCGGCAACTACGCCTCGTCACTCGCCGGTCAGCTCGAGGGCGCGGAGCACGGTTGTGACCAGGCCGTGTTCCTCGACTCCTCGACGCACACCTACATCGAGGAACTGGGCGGGATGAACCTCTTCTTCGTGACCAAGGACGACAAGATCATCACCCCCGAGCTGACCGGCTCGATCCTCGAAGGCGTCACCCGCTCCTCGATCCTGCAACTCGCCAAGGAGCGCGGGCTCACGGCCGAGGAGCGACGGATCCCCATCCAGGAGTGGAAGGACGGGGCCGCGAGCGGCGACATCGTCGAGATCTTCGCCTGCGGGACGGCCGCGGTCGTCACCCCCGTCGGGGAGCTGCGCTGGGCTGGGGGCTCGGTGGACCACCGCCGCGAGGGGCACCAGGACACCCACGCGGAAGCGATCCGCAGCCAGCTCCTCGACATTCAGTACGGCCGGTCCGAGGACACCCACGGCTGGTTGACCCGTCTCGTGTGACCACGCAGTAAAGGTCTGTTGACAAACCATTGACACGGGGATCCTGCGGGCGGATCATCAAACGCATCGTTCAACGCGGTGGACATTGGTCTGCTGCTCGATGATTGCGAGGCTGCGTATGACCGCTTCCCCCTCCACGCCCGCGGCGGCTGACTCACACCAAGACGACGAGTCGCTGCTGGCGGAACTCGGCTACAAGCAGGAACTCCATCGCGGGATGAGCGGCTTCTCCAACTTCGCCGTCTCCTTCTCGATCATCTCAGTCCTGGCCGGGTGCATTACGAGTTACGGCATCGCGATGAACGCCGGTGGGCCCATCGCCATCTCACTGGGCTGGCCCCTGGTCGGGATCTTCGTCCTCTGCGTCGCCCTCGCGATGGCAGAGGTCTGCTCCGTCTACCCCACTGCGGGAGGCCTCTACTTTTGGGCCGGGCGGCTCGCTCGGACCAACAAGCGGGTCTGGGCGTGGTACGTCGGCTGGTTCAACTTCCTCGGTGAGGTAGCAGTCACGGCCGCCATCGACTACGGAGCCGCGGTCACGTGGATGGCTCTCCTCGGACTCGTCTTCGGCATTCAGGTCACCGCCGGTTCGACCTTCATCGCGTTCCTGATCATCATCGCGCTGCACGGCTTGCTCAACACCTTTGGCGTCAACCTCGTCAAACTGCTCTCCAACGTCAGCGCCTGGTGGCACCTCGTCGGCGTGGCCATCATCGTCGGCGTGCTGGTGGTCGTCCCGGACAAGCACCAGGACCTGTCGTGGACCTTCACCCACTTCGAGAACCGGACCGGCTGGGGCCTGCCCCTCTACGCCTTCCTCATCGGTCTGCTCATGGCCCAATACACCTACACCGGCTTCGACGCGTCGGCTCACGTGGCGGAGGAGACCAAGAACGCCTCGATCGAGGCCCCCAAGGGGCTCGTACGCAGCGTCTGGGTGTCGATCATCGCCGGGTGGGTCCTGCTGGTCGCCGTCACCGCCTCCATCCAGAACTACGACGCGGCCCTGGGGACCGACATCGGCCTCCCACCGGCGCAGATCTTCATCGATGCCGCTGGACGGTCACTCGGGATCTTCCTGCTCTTCATCGCCGCGGTGGCGCAGTTCTTCTGCGGGATGGCTTCCGTCACCGCGAACTCCCGGATGTCCTATGCCTTCTCGCGAGACAACGCGCTGCCCGGCTCGCGGCTCTGGGCGCAAGTCAACCCGCGGACGAGCACACCGACGAACTCGATCTGGCTCTGTGTCGTGTGCTCGATCATCCTGGCGAGCCCGGCCCTCTTCTCCACGACCGCTTACCTCGCGGTGACCTCGATCGCCGTCATCGGCCTCTACATCGCCTATGTGGTTCCGGTCTACCTGAGGCGCCGGAACCCGGACTTCACGCCCGGCCGGTGGAATCTCGGCCGTTGGAGCGCCATCATCGGCTGGATCGCCGTCGTCTGGGTAGTGTTCATCGTCGTGCTCTTCATGCTGCCGCCGGCCAACCCGATCACCATCGACACGTTCAACTACGCGCCACTGGCGGTCCTGGTCGTGTTTGTCTTCGCGACGGTGACGTGGTTCGTCGGCGGGCGCCATCACTTCATGATGGACGTCCCCAAGGGGCACGACACCAAGCCTGCTACGGAGATCTTCAGCTGACATGGCAGAGGTAGCCGGGTCGCGACACTTCGCCGTGACGGCGTGGCCGGATGCGGTGCTGCGCCCAGCCAGCGGGAACGCCTTCGAGAACACCGTGGAGCAACTCGCGATGGCAATCCGGCTCGGCGTCATCGCGAACGGTGAACGACTGCCCCCGGAGCGGCTCCTCGCCGAGCAGCTCGGCGTCAGCCGCAGCACGCTGCGTGACGCCATCGCGGCCCTGCGCGACTCCGGGCTCGTGGACACCCGCCGCGGTCGAGGGGGTGGCACCCGGGTGACGTATGCCGCCGCGCCGCCTGCTGTGACGGGGCGCTCGACCGTGCGCAGTGGCGCCGCCATGGAGGATGCACTCAACTTCCGGCGTGTCGTCGAGCCGGGAGCGGCGTGGCTAGCGGCCACCCGGCCCCTCGCCGCGGACCAACGCCGATGGCTGGCGGACTGTCTGGCTGCCGTCGATGAGGCTCCGGACCCCGCGGCGCACCGGGTGGCCGACTCGCGCTTGCACCTCGCCGTCGCAACGCTGTCCGGGTCACCCATGCTCATCGAGGCGGTGACTCGGTCCCAGTCGGCGCTGCACGAGATGCTGCTGGTGATCCCGGTCCTGACCCGCAACATCGACCACTCGAACGACCAACATCGACGGATCGTCACCGCCGTCCTCAGCGGCGATGCGGACCGGGCCCGGCTGGACATGGAACAGCACTGCGACGCGACCTCCGCGTTGCTGCGCGGATTGATCGGATAGGGAGACCCACATGGCGCCAGCACCGAAGCTCACACTCGACCAACTGCGCTCGGACATCGAGGAGGGTGTGGTCGACACCGTCGTCGTCGCCTTCACCGACATGCAGGGGCGGCTGCAGGGGAAGCGATTGCACGGTCACTTCTTCCTCGACCACGTCCTGGAGCAGGGCACTGAAGGGTGCAACTACCTGCTGACGGCCGATGTCGAGATGAACACCGTCGACGGCTACGCCATGTCGTCGTGGGAGCGAGGCTACGGGGACATGTTCTTCGACCTGGACCTCAGCACCTTGCGGCGGACCCCGGGCGCCCCCCACTCCGCCACGATCCAGTGCGACCTGACCTGGCTGGACGGCAGCGGCCCCGTGGCTCAGTCCCCCCGGGCCATCCTCAAGGCGCAGGTCGCCCGGGCGGCTGAGCTCGGGCTGGTCGGCTACTGCGGCACCGAACTCGAGTTCATCATCTTCGAGGACTCCTACGACGCGGCCTGGGACCGGGGCTACACGGGCATGACGCCCGCCAACCGCTACAACGTCGACTACTCGATCCTGGGTGGCGACCGGGTCGAGCCGCTCCTGCGGGAGATCCGCAACGAGATGTATGCCGCCGGCGTCATCGTCGAGGCCGCCAAGGGGGAGTGCAACCTCGGCCAGCACGAGATCTCCTTCCTCTACGACGAGGCCGTGCGCACCTGCGACAACCACGTCATCTATCGCAACGCCGCCAAGGAGATCGCCGCTCGCCGTGGCCAGTCACTGACCTTCATGGCCAAGTACGACGAGCGTGAGGGCAGCTCCTGCCACATCCACCTGTCCCTGCGGGATCGGAACGGGACCCCCGTGTTCGTCGACGCGGATCGTGACCACGGCCGCAGCGAGATGTTCGACCACTTCATGGCAGGCGTGCTGGCGACGATGCGTGACTTCACCTACTTCTACGCGCCGAACATCAACTCCTACAAGCGGTTTCAGCCTGGCAGCTTTGCCCCCACCACGGTTGCCTGGGGACACGACAACCGTACGTGTGCGCTCCGCGTCGTCGGTCACGGTGCCGGGCTCCGGGTGGAGAACCGGGTCGGCGGTGGGGACGTCAATCCCTACCTCGCCGTGGCCGCGATGCTCGCCGGAGGGCTGCACGGGATCGAGGAGAAGCTCGAGCTCGAGCCGTCCCTCGAGGGCAATGCCTACACGTCCGGCAAGCCCCACGTCCCGGTCACCCTGCGTGAGGCCCGCGACCTGCTGGACAGCTCCGACCTGGCGCGGCGGCTGCTCGGCGACGACGTCGTCGATCACTACGTCAAGGCGGCCGACGTCGAGGTCACGGCGTTCGACGCGGCCGTGACCGACTGGGAGCGTCGCCGCGGGTTCGAGCGGCTTTGACGGCTGGCGGCTCACGTCGCCCCGCACTGGGCCGGTCCTGGTGACGCGCCGACAGACGCCAGGAGGATCATCTCGAAGTACGACTACCAGAGCCAACAGCACCATCAGGACCAAGGAGAAGCACCCAGATGACCGTGACGCATGACGTCATCAACCCCGCGACCGAGCAGGTCGTGCGGACGGTCGGCCTGACCACCGTGGAGCAGGCAGACGAGGCGATCGCTCGGGCGAGGGCGGCGAGCCCGGCCTGGAAGGCGGTGGCTCCGGCTGACCGAGGTCTGCTGCTGCGGCGCTTCTCCGACCTGGTCGGCGAGCACCAGGAGGAGCTGGTGGGAGGCCGGCAACGTCCGGGACGTGCTGGCCTACTTCTCGGCCGCGCCGGAGCGCAACTTCGGCCGCCAGATCCCGGTGGCCGGCGGGATCAACGTCACCTTCAAGGAGCCCCTCGGTGTCGTCGGCATCATCGTGCCGTGGAACTTCCCCATGCCCATCGCCAGCTGGGGCTTCGCGCCCGCCCTTGCCGCCGGCAACACGGTGGTCCTCAAGCCGGCCGAGCTGACGCCACTGACGGCGATGCGCCTGGGTGAGCTCGCGCTCGAGGCAGGGCTCCCGGAGGGGGTCTTCACGGTCATCCCGGGCAAGGGCTCAGTCGTGGGGGAGCGGTTCGTCACCCACCCGGACGTGCGCAAGGTGTGCTTCACCGGGTCGACTGCCGTCGGGCAGCGGATCATGAGGGGGGCTGCCGACCACGTGAAGCGGATCACTCTCGAGCTCGGGGGCAAGAGCGCCAACATCGTCTTCGCCGACTCCGACCTCGAGCTCGCAGCCGCTCGCGCGCCCTACGGCGTCTTCGACAACGCGGGCCAGGACTGCTGTGCCCGCAGCCGCATCCTCGTCGAGCGCTCGGCGATGGACCGGTTCATGGAGCACTTCGAGGCAGCGGTGCGTGGGGTCGTCGTCACCGACCCCCGCGACGAGGCCGCCGAGATGGGACCGCTCATCTCGGCGGGACAGCGGGACATGGTGCGCGGTTATGTGGAGGAGGCGACCGAGGACGTCGACGTCGCCTTCCGTGGCGACGCGCCCGAAGGAGCCGGCTACTGGTATCCGGCAACAGTCGTCCTGCCGCGCACGACCCAGGACCGTGTCTGGCAGGAGGAGGTCTTTGGACCCGTCGTCGCCGTGATGCCGTTCGACGACGAGGCGGATGCGATCGCCAAGGCCAACGACACCGACTACGGCCTGTCCGGGTCGATCTGGACCCGCGACCTCGGGCGCGGCCTGCGCGTGGCGCGGGGGGTCGAGGCCGGCAACCTGTCGGTCAACTCGCACAGCAGCGTGCGCTACTCGACGCCGTTCGGCGGCTTCAAGCAGAGCGGCATCGGGCGAGAGCTGGGCCCCGATGCGCTCGATGCCTTCACCGACGTCAAGAACGTCTTCATCTCGACAGACTGACCGGCACACCGCAACCGTCACGCGGACTCATTGGACTGGAAGGGCATTCACATGGCAGGCAGGCTCGACGGCAAGGTCGCGGTGATCACCGGCGGGTGCTCCGGCATCGGTCTGGCGACGGTGCGACGGTTTGCGCAGGAGGGTGCCGAGGTCGTCATCGGCGACCTCGACGAGACCAACGGGCCTCGGATCGCGCAGGAGGTCGGCGGCACGTTCGTGCGCGTCGACGTGGTGAGCAAGGAGGACGTCGACACCCTCTTCCGCACGGCGAAGGAGACCTACGGCTCCGTCGACATCGCCTTCAACAACGCCGGGATCAGCCCGCCCGAGGACGACTCGATCCTCGACACCGACCTCGAGGCCTGGCGCAGGGTCCAGGACGTCAACCTCACCTCGGTCTACCTCTGCTGCAAGGCGGCGCTGCCCTACATGCTCGATCAGGGCAAGGGCTCGATCATCAACACGGCGTCCTTCGTCGCGGTGATGGGGGCGGCGACGTCGCAGATCTCCTACAGCGCGAGCAAGGGTGGCGTGCTCTCGATGAGCCGCGAGCTCGGGGTGCAGTTCGCGCGCCAGGGCGTGCGCGTCAACGCGCTCTGCCCGGGCCCGGTCAACACGCCCCTGCTGCAGGAGTTGTTCGCCTCGGACGAGGAGCGCGCCGCGCGACGGCTCGTGCACATCCCGATGGGGCGCTTCGGCGAGCCGGAGGAGATGGCCAATGCCGTGCTCTTCCTCGCCTCCGACGAGTCGAGCTTCATCACCGCCTCGACCTTCCTCGTCGACGGCGGCATCTCGGGCGCCTACGTCACACCGCTATGACCCGCCCCATCATCGGGATCACCACCTATGTCGAGCCGGCGAGCCGGGGCGCCTGGGTCGACGTGCCGTCGGCGCTGATCCCGCACAGTTACGTCCGCAAGGTCGAACAGGCCGGCGGCATCGCCCTGCTGCTCCCGCCGCGCCTCGACGGGGACGAGACGGTGGCGCGGGCGATGCTCGAGCGTCTCGACGGATTTATCATCTCGGGCGGCGCCGACATCGCCCCCGAACGCTACGCTGCCGTGCGGCACCCGAGCGTGCAGGACTCCCGCCCCGACCGTGACACGACGGAGCTGGCGCTCGCGACCGCTGCGGCACAGCTCGACGTGCCGCTGCTCGGGATCTGTCGCGGCATGCAGGTGATGGCGGTCGCTGCCGGCGGCACGCTCGAGCAGCACCTGCCCGAGCGCGTCGGTCACGGGGACCACTCGCCCGGGCCAGCCACCTACGGCAGCCACGAGGTGCGCACGGTCGCGGGCACCGTCACGGCCGGCCTCCTCGGCGAGACCGTCCTGGTGCCGAGCTATCACCACCAGGCGGTGGCGACCCACCCCGGTTTCACCCCCTCGGCGTGGGCCCCGGATGGCGTCCTCGAGGCGATGGAGGTTGCGGGCGCGCGCTTCCGCCTCGCGGTCCAGTGGCACCCGGAGGAGGGGAGCGATCCTCGCCTCTTCGAGGCGCTCGTCGCCGCCGCGCGGTCGTATGCCGCTGAGCGGGCTCCCACTCGCCCCTGACCACCCGACAGGCCGGGATCAGCGGCAGGCTCAGGCCACGGCAGGCTGGCATCAACAGTCGCCGGGTGGTCGGACCGACACAGGTGGCTTTCGCCGTCGGTGGCGTGCGTGCGCTCAGGTGCCGGGGCTGGGTTTGTCGGTCCGTTCGCCCGCATGACACCCGGGCCGGGCCCATTCGCTTCCGACGACGATGCTCGGCTGGTCGGGGAGTGCGTCCCGGCCCAGCGGCATACGGGATGGCTGACCGGCCAGCGGGGGGGCGAGGCGACACGCCCCCGAGATCGGGGACAATGACGGCCATGGAAGCCCTGCACGTCTACGACACCACCCTGCGCGACGGCGCCCAGCAGGAGGGGCTCAACCTCTCGGTGTCGGACAAGCTGGCGATCGCGGCGCTGCTCGATGAGCTCGGGGTGGACTTCATCGAGGGCGGCTGGCCCGGGGCGAACCCGAAGGACACGGAGTTCTTTGAGCGCGCCAAGACCGAGCTGCCCCTGCGGCACGCGACGTTGGCGGCCTTCGGCGCGACGCGTCACGCCGGGGGCTCTGCCGCCACGGACCCCCTGGTGCAGGCACTGGTCGACTCCGGTGCCTCGGTGGCCTGCCTCGTCGCCAAGTCGCACGTGCGGCACGTCGAGCTGGCCCTGCGAACCACCCCCGAGGAGAACCTCGCCATGGTCCGCGACACGGTGAGCCACCTCGTGGGCGCCGGGCTGCGGGTGTTTGTCGATGCCGAGCACTTCTTCGACGGCTGGCACCTCGACCGGGACTAGGCGACCGGGGCCCGGATCGGGGCGCACTGCCACAACGACACGGGCTGCGCCGCAGCCAACTCCGTCGCGGCGATCCGGGCGGGCGCCACCCACGTGCAGGGCACGATCAACGGCTACGGCGAGCGGACCGGCAACGCCGACCTGCTCACCGTCGTGGCCAATCTCCAGTACAAGCTCGGCCTCGAGGTGATGGCGCCCGAGTCGTTGCGCCGCGCGATGCCGATCGCCCACGCCATCAGCGAGGTCACCAACGTCCCGGCCTACAGCCGGCAGCCCTACGTCGGGGCGAGCGCCTTCGCCCACAAGGCGGGTCTGCACGCGAGCGCGCTCAAGATCGACCCCGACCTCTACCAGCACCTCGACCCGGCACTGGTCGGCAACGGCATGCGCACCCTCGTGTCCGACATGGCCGGGCGGGCCAGTATCGAGCTCAAGGCGCGGGAGGCCGGGCTCGACCTGTCCGATCGTCCCGAGGTGGTGGCCCGGGTGCTGGCCGAGGTCAAGGAACTCGAGCTGCGCGGGTGGACCTTCGACGCCGCCGACGCGACGGTCGAACTGATGATCCGCCACGCACTGGATCCCGAGGCGCAGAAGTACTTCGAAGTCGAGTCCTGGCGCGTCATGACCGACTCCTCCCGCACCGACTCTTCTGTCGCTGACTCCTCTGGCACCAGCATCGGCGACGCGACGTCGGAGGCGACGGTCAAGCTGTACGCGGACGGGTCGCGCCACCTCGCGACCGGCGAGGGCAACGGACCGGTCAACGCCCTCGACCATGCGCTGCGCCAGGCCCTCGCCAAGGCCTACCCGGAGATCGAGAAACTCGACCTCATCGACTTCAAGGTGCGCATCCTCGACGCCTCGCACGGCACCGATGCCGTGACTCGAGTGCTCATCGAGACCTCGGACGGCGAGACCTCCTGGGACACGATCGGCGTCGCGGGCTCGATCCTGGCGGCGTCGTGGCGGGCGCTGACCGATGGCATCATCTATGGCCTCATCCGCCATGGCGTGCCGCCGCGCTGACTCGCAGTAGCGACCTGACCGCTTGGCCCGGACGGCTCCTGCGGGGGTGCGGTCCTGCGGGTGCGGTCCCGGCGTGCGGTCCCGGACCGCGGCGCCAAGCGCGTGCGGGGGACCCGCTGGGCTCCTCAGGCCTTGCCCAGCGGTTCGGCTCTCCCCCCGAGGAGCCGAGTGTCGAGCGCGCGTGCCTGTACCTTCGCCGACACCCCTCAGAGTGGCGCGCCAGCGCCCTGATACATCCGGACGAGAAGTCTTTGCTGCAGGCGCCTATGACCTGGCGGGTGACCGCAGCGCGAGCAACCGGTCGATCCCGGCGACCATGCGCTCCCGCAGGGACTGACCGCGGGCCGCGAAGTCGCGTTGCCCTGCGGCATACACCGCTTTGCCCTCGGGGGTCTCGATCGGCACCGGCTCGTAGCCGAGCGGGCGCAGGTCGTAGGGCGCCGCGCGCATGTCGAGCACCCGGATGTCTCGGGCCAACTCGAAGCAGTCGAGCACGAGCTCGCCGGGGAGCGCCGGAGTCAGTTTCATCGCCCACTTGTAGAGGTCCATCCCGGCGTGCAGGCACCCTGGCTGTTCGTAGGCCGTTGAGGTGGCCCGGGTGGGCGCCAACAAGTTGCGCGGGGCCGCCTCGGGGGTGAAGAACCGGTAGGCGTCGAAGTGCGAGCACACGATCTGGTGCGACTCGACGACGGCATCGGTCCCCTCCTGCCCCAGGCGCAACGGCCACGACGCGTGGCGCACGTCCTCCTGGGGTAGCCGGTAGACCATGGCCCACTCGTGCAGGCCGAAGCAGCCGAACCGTCCCGGGCGGCCCGCGGTGGCCGCCAACACGTCCCGGACCGCCGCAACCGTCTCGCCCCGGGCCGAGAGGAAGTCCTCGACGTCAATCGACGCGACGTCCTCGTCCACTCGGTAGAAGCGCCAATCCCGTTGTGGCGCGTTCGAACCGGCTGCGAGCCCGGCGCCGGCGCCGGGGTGCCAGCGTCGCAGGTGCCTCGGCTTCCACCGGTAGTAGGTGAACAGGAAGTCCTCGACCGGGTGAGACCCGCCACCCTGCGCCCGCCGCCGGTGCGGAGCGGTGAGGGCATCGGCCCGCGACTCGTGCGCCGCGGTCCGCTCCTGCCACTCGGCGACGGTCAACGTGTCCACCGCACGAGGATACGACTCGCGGTGGACACGGAACAGCGGGCCACGACAGGTCGTTAGGCTGGGCGCGTGCGCATCGCGAGGTACACGACCGGGGACGACCCGGCATACGGCATCGTCCAGGGCGACCCCGGAGTGGAGGTCATCACGCCGCTCGCCGGCGATCCCCTCTACGTCGGGCTCAAACCATCGGGGGAGGGGCCGGTCATGCTCGAGGACGTGCGCCTCCTCGCGCCGGTCATCCCGCGCTCCAAGATCGTGGCCATCGGCAAGAACTACGCCGAGCACGTCAAGGAGATGGGCGGCGACGCCCCGCCCACGGAGCCGATGATGTTCTTCAAGCCCAACACCGCCGTGGTCGGCCCCTTCGACCCGGTCGTCATGCCGGCCGGCAGCGCGGAGATCTCCTAGCCAACGACGTGACCGCCCGTGACTGGCAGCGCAGCGACGGCCAGTGGGCGCGGGCCAAGGGCTTCGACACGAGCTGCCCGCTCGGCCCGTGGATCGAGACCGAGCTCGACGTGGCCGACCTGTCCATCGTCACCACGCTCGATGGTGAGGTGCGCCAGGACGGCACCACCGCGGACATGATCCACGGCGTTGCCGAGATCATCGCGCACGCGTCGGCGGCCTTCACCCTGCTCCCCGGCGACGTCATCCTCACCGGCACACCGGCGGGCGTCGGCCTCGTCGAGGCGGGCCAGCAGGTGAGCATCGAGATCGAGGGCATCGGCTCGCTGACCAACACGTTCGTGCGTCGCTGACCACTAGGCTGGGCGCACTATGAGCGAGACGAACGACGCCAGTATGCCGCCGAGCCCAGTGGGGGACGTCAGCCAGGTCGAGGTCCGGCCAGCACCACAGCCGCGGGTGAGCACCTCCGACGGGTCGGGGCCGGTGCGCACCCGGGTCGCCCCCTCGCCGACGGGGGACCCGCACGTCGGGACGGCCTACATGTCGCTGTTCAACCTCGCCTTCACCCGCCAGCAGGGCGGGCAGTTCGTGCTCCGGGTCGAGGACACCGACCGGGCCCGCTTCCGCGCGGACAGCGAGCAGCAGCTCTATGACACCCTCGGCTGGCTCGGTCTGCACTGGGACGAGGGGCCCGACGTCGGGGGGCCGTTCGCGCCCTATCGCCAGTCGGAGCGGCTCGAGACCTACCGGCCCTACGTTGAGCGGCTCCTCGCCGACGGGAAGGCCTACCACTGTTGGTGCTCCACCGAGCGCCTCACCCAGATGCGAGAGGTCCAGCAGAAGACGAAGCAGCCGACCGGCTACGACCGGCTCTGCTACGGCAAGACCCGCGAGGAGCGGGCCGCGCTGCCGGGCTTCTCGGAGGTGCCGGTCGTGCGGATGCTCATTCCCGACGACGTCCCGCTCGTCTTCGATGACGTCATCCGGGGCAAGGTCTCGGCTCCGCGCCCGGACGACCAGGTCATCCTCAAGGCCGACGGCTTCCCGACCTACCACCTCGCCGTGGTCGTCGACGACCACGAGATGGGGATCACCCACGTCGTGCGCGGCGAGGAGTGGATCAGCTCGACGCCCAAGCACCTCCTGCTCTATCGCTGGCTCGGGCTCGAGCCACCGAAGTTCGCGCACATGCCGCTGCTGCGCAACACCGACAAGTCCAAGATCTCCAAGCGCAAGAATCCAGCCGCCCGGCTGACGTGGTTCCGCGAGCAGGGCTACCTGCCGGAGGCGCTGGTGAATTTCCTTGCGCTGCTCGCTTATCCGCCGCAGCAGGACGCCGACGGGGGCGACGTCGAGGTCTTCACCTTCGACGAGTTCAGCGCGAGCTTCGACTGGGCCAAGGTCAACCCGATCGGCCCGATCTTCGACCTCAAGAAGCTCGACTGGCTCAACGGGGTGCACATCAGGGGGCTGGAACTCGGTGAGTTCGCGAGCCGATTGCTGCCCTACCTGCAGGCCGACGGGATCCTGGGGGACGCCCCGTCGCTCGGGGAGCTCGGCCGCCTCAAGCTGATCGCCGAGCTGATCCAGACCCGGATCGCCCTGCTGACCGAGGCGCCGGCACTGGTGCGACCGTTCTACGTCTCCGACGACCAGCTCGAGATCGCTGAGGATGCCCGGGCCCAGCTCAAGGACGATGCCGGACGCGTCCTGGACGAGGCCTTCCGTGTCCTGGGTGACCTCGACGAGCACGGCACGGGCCTGCTCGGCACCGGGGGCACCTGGACCGCCGGTGTCATCGAGGAGACCTTGCGCTCGGCCCTCGTCGACGGTCTGGGGATCAAGGCCCGGCTCGCCTTCGGGCCACTGCGGACAGCTGTCTCGGGCGCCCGGATCTCCCCGCCGCTCTTCGAGTCGATGGAGATCCTCGGCAAGACCTCGACGCTGAATCGCCTGCGGGCGCTGCGCGACTCGCTGTGAGGCCATGACCACGCAGGTCGAGGTGTGGCCGTTGCACGGGCTGCGCCTGCGCACGCGCGACCTCGAGCTGCGGGTCGTGCGCGAGGCGGACCTTCCGGTGCTCGCGTCGGTCCTGCCGCCGGACGTGGACCTGGACCCCTCCGCGACCCGCTATCCGGGTCTGTCCGAGGCGGCCAGCCGACGGGCGATCCTGGCGCAGGACTACTGGCGCCACCTCGGCACCTGGTCACCGGATGACTGGACGCTGCCCTTGGTCGTCTCCTGCGATGGAGAGGTCATCGGCGCCCAGACCCTCGAGGGGCCGAACTTCCGCGAGAAGCGCACCGTGGACTCGTCGTCGTGGCTCACGGTCGGGGCCCGTGGCCGCGGCTTCGGCACGCAGATGCGCTCGGCGATCCTCACCCTGGCCTTCGACCCGCTGGGAGCGTGGGCCGCGATCAGCTCTGCCGTCCTGTCCAACGTCGCGTCCCTGGGGGTGTCGCGGTCTCTGGGCTATCGCGAGGTCGGGCGCGAGCCCCTCGGCCGGGGTGACGCCGTGCTGGCGCTGCTCCGCCTCGAGCGGGCGCAGTGGCTGGCGGGCGGTCACACGGATGGTGTCGAGATCGAGGGTCTGGAGCCCTGCCTGCCCTTCTTCGGGCTGGGGCCCAGCGTGGGTGACGATCGTGGGTAACGGCGCCCTCGGAAGGACGCTGCGCGGAATCCGCGCCCTCGTGCTCGACGTCGACGACACGATCGTCGACACGCGGGGTGCGATGGTGGAGCGCGGTGGTTCCGGCGTTACGCCGCCGGCGAGGCGTCCTACGAGACGATGCGGGCCGCACGGCTGGCCGAGGCCGCAGAGGCCTTCGACCTGGACCTTCCACCGACAGCGGGTCACCTCTACGAGGAGGCCTACGCTCCAGCCTTCCGGTCTGCCCAGCGGTTGTTCCCGGATGTGCTCGGGCTGCTCGATGCGGCCGATGCCAGGGGGCTGCCGATGGCGCTGCTGACCAACTCCTCCCAGGAGCCGACGCTGATGAAGCTCGAGGTGCTCGGGATCACCGACCGTTTCGTGGCCGTGATCACCACGGACACCGTCGGTGTCGGCAAGCCCGACCCGCGGGTGTACGCAGCCGCCTGCCAGCAGGCGGGAGCGGCCCCGGAGGAGTCGGTCTGCATCGGGGACAGCCTCGAATGGGACGTCCACGGAGCCAGCGCGGCAGGACTTCGAAGTGTGTGGCTGGACCGGGCCGGAGTTGGCGACGGTGGGGCGGTCGTCAGCATTCGGGATCTGACCGCGGTCACCGCAGTGCTCGCCTCCCGAGCTGACGATTTGGGCGAGTGAGCGGGGACCGGTAGTATTCCTCTTCGGCTCCCCTCGTAGCCCCCTCCGGGCAGTTTTGCGTGGGTTCCATTGGGGTATGGTGTAATTGGCAACACAACGGTTTCTGGTTCCGTCATTCTAGGTTCGAGTCCTGGTACCCCAGCTTGGTTGATTCGCGGCTTGTTCGTGGTCGACCGATTCGGAGAAAGGCGGCCTTGGCTGTACAGTTCTCCACTGTGCCGAGTTCGCTCGGATCGCGCGTGGCCCCGTTGTGTAGCGGCCTAGCACGCCGCCCTCTCAAGGCGGTAGCGCGGGTTCGAATCCCGTCGGGGCTACCACGTCGCAAGGCCCGGATCCATCACGGATCCGGGCCTTCGCTGCGCCGTGGGCTGGTGGGTGGTGTGGGTCTCTCAGAGCCATTCACCGGCCATTCACCGGCCATTCACCAGCCACTCACCAGTGGACGACGACCTTGTCACCGACGCGGGAGTCGTTGTAGAGACGGACGATGCCGTTCCAGTCCCGGACATTGACGCAGCCGTGCGAGGACCCGTTGTAGCCGAGCCGGGCGAAGTTGGACGAGTAGTGCACCGCCTGTCCGCCGCTGAAGAACATCGAGTAGGGCATCGGCGTGTGGTAGAGGTTCGAGATGACGTCGACCTTCTTCCACGTCACGGCGAAGGTGCCCTCCCGGGTGGGGAGTTGCTCGCTGCCGAAGCGGACATCGAACTGGTACTGCGGGACCCCGTCGATGACCCAGGTCAACTTGTTGTTCCCCTTGCTGATGCACATGACCCGGCCGGTGAGGCAGCGTTGGTCCACGTCCCACGCGAAGCCACTCGGTTTGGCCGGCGCCTTCGCTTCAGGTGTCTTGGTCTCGACCTTGGGCTCCGGGGGCTTGGGCTTGACGTTGGCCAACTCGTCCTTGGTCGGGATCCGGCTCATGCTGAGGACCCGGTTCCACGTCTGCTCATCCAGCACCCCGGTCGAGGCGTAGCCGCGCTTGGTCTGGAAGCCCTTGACGGCTGTGGTGGTCCGG
>CAJDTW010000066.1_pt1 | contig 23016 bp, 20 predicted proteins | sample 7389911 | NCBI WGS metagenome assembly CAJDTW01 (sample SAMEA7055652, study PRJEB34461) | soil metagenome | biome: terrestrial ecosystem; feature: Peninsula; material: soil | place: Antarctica | collected 2016 | reverse complement strand
TCGCGAACGAGGCGGCGGCATCCAGGACAGCAACCGCGGACGTGGTACTTCCCTCACGACGATGCAGGTCGGCGACCAGGGACAGCCAGTACGTCATCCGGGCGAGCGAGCCCTCCCGCTCCAGTGAGTCGATCCCGGCGCGCGCAGCGCGCAGCCCCGAGGCTCCCCCCTCTGCCCAGCCGGTGAGGACCGCTGCCCACTCCCCGTAGTAGGCAAAGTCGTAGCGCTCGCACAGCTCGGTCAACTCCACCACGATGTCCCCGAGCGACGCGACGTCACCCAGGAGCTGGCGGGTGACCGCTGCATACGCAAGAGCCACGGTGAGCGAGTAGGGGTGCTCGATGAGCCGAGCCCGATGCACTGCCTCGGCACTGGCCGATGCTGCGCCGGCGTGGTCGCCGAGGAGCCACTGTGCGTGCGCCCACCAGGCTCGAGCATGGACCTCGGTGCGAGACCCGATCGGCATCGAATCTGAGATGCCGGCCAAGTCGCAGGCCTGCCGGAAGTGCTGGTCCGCCAAGGGGAGCAGCCCCAGCCCCAGGCCTGATCCAGCCACGGCCAGGTGGGCTTGGGCGGCGAGCTCCGGTTGCTCCTGTGAGAGGGCGAGTGCCTGGCGGCCCCACTCATGTGCGGTCACGGTGTGGCCTTGCACGAAGGTGGTGGCAAACAGCGCGATCGCGGCTGTGCACTGAACGTCAACGAGCCCGAGACGCTGACCGAGCACGGCTGTCCGCCGTTCGTACTGCTCCAGTTCAGGCGACGAGTAGCCACGCCACGCGTTCATCGGCGGGAGCAACTCCTGGAGCACCGCGAGCTCGCGTCGGTCGCGATGGCTGCTCGCCGGTAGGTCGTCGAGCAGCACCAGACAACGCTGCCAGAAGCGGACGCTCTCGGCGTGTGCGAACACGGCGGTGGCCTGCCTGGCGGCTCGTTCGTAGAAGGGCAGCGCTCGCTCCGGTCTGCTGCTGCGGTCGTGCTGTTCAGCGAGCTGGGCAGCCACGGAGTCGAGACGATCCGCGTTGAGCAGTTCCAGAGCCTGGGCCAGACGCCGGTGCAGGAGCCAGCGCCGTGGTGGGCTGCTCATGCGGTAGGCCGCCTCACGGAGCAGGTCGTGAGCGAAGTCGTAGCCGAGGCCGTGCTCCTCGAGGATTCGTCGACGCCAGAGGTCATCGACCTGGCGGACCACCGTGTCCTCCGTCAGGTCGGAGGACTCGATCAACAGGTTGAGGGTGAAGTCACGGCCGACAGCGGAAGCCAGTGCGACCACCTCGCGGGCTGGCTCCGGCAAGCGCGCCAGCCGGCTGTCCAACACGCCAAGCAGATCCGCGGGCTCGACCGGCCCCGGTGTCGGGGCCGCCCTGCGCAGTGCCTCGACGAGGTAGAACGGGTTGCCGCCGGTCGTCGACATCAGCAGGTCAAGCTCATGGTCACTGATCGCGCGCCCGAGGACCCCCGCCGCGAGCGTCCTGGCCTCCTCGGGAGCCAAGCCGTCGAGTGTCACGACCACGGCCTGACCTGCGGCGCGCATGGTGTCCAGCCGACGGGTGAGGTCTCCGTCAGCGCGCCCGTCCCCGCGCTCGTCATCGCGGGCCGTTGCGACCACCAGCAGCGGCGACGAGCCCATGAAGGACATCACGAACGACAGCCACGACATCGTCGTCTTGTCGCACCACTGCAGATCGTCCACGGTGAGCAGAATGGGGCGGTCCACGGCACGGAAGGCCCGCGCCAGACCCTCGAAGAATCGCAGCCGTTGCCAGGCATCCACCTTGGCTCGGGCGCCGACAACCGGCTCGGCGGCGCTGTCGGCCTGGGGAACCAGCCTGCCGACCTCGGCCCGCCAGACCGGATCGAGTTGCTTGGTCGCCATCCGCAGGTGTGGGCTGCGCAACCAGTCGGCCACCGGTGCCAGTGGAACCGAACCGCTGGCCGCGAAGCATCGTGTGGTTGCGACGAGAGCGTCCTGCCTGCGCACGGCTCCGACCAGGTCGGCGACCAACCGGGTCTTCCCGACACCGGCCTCCCCCTCCACGACCACGAAGCGAGCACCGGCCTGCGCTTCGCCCCACGCGGAGAGCAGCCGCTCTCGCTCGCGTGCTCGACCGACCAGTCCCGGCGACACCGACCACCTCGCGGTGCCGTTCCCGACGCCGCTGCCCTCCTCGCCGCCGCTCTCGGCCACGATGCCCGCGGCGCCACCCGGCCCGTGACCGATGTCGGAGAGCGCTGCATCGAGTTCAGCTTGCGTCTCCGCCGACGGTCCGACCCCGAGCTCGCGCTCCAGCAGCGTGGCGCACTGGTGGTAGGTCCGCATGGCCCCCGCCCGGTCACCCACCGTGCGAAGAGCCTGCATCAGCAGCCGATACCCGGGCTCCTCCAGCGGCTGCAGCTGGACCCGTCGCCGAGCAAACCCGATCGCGGCCTCCGCGTCGTCGTGCAGCAGCCAGTACCTCGCGACCCGATCGCACAGGTCCACGCCGGTCCGGCTCAGGTCCTCCCGAACGGCGAGCGCCCAGTCGTCGTAACAGCCGGGCAGGAACGGTCCCCGATAAAGCCTGAGTGCGTCGCCGCTATGGAGCTCGACCTCATCATGCTCCCCCGACTCCACGGCAGTGATCGTGCTCTCACACGCGGCGAGGAAGTCATGCACGTCGACCACACAGCCCGGTCCCCGCCGCCAGCAGAGCGACTGGGCATCCACCTGCAAGCATTCGTTGTCGTGCAGCAGAACACGCAGGTGGTGCAGTTCGCGGCGCAGGTTGGTCCGGGCCTGTGCGCTCTCCGAATCGGGCCACAGCACGCCCGCAAGATGCACGCGGGGCTGCGGGCTGTCGGGATGGCTCACCAAGTAGGCCAGCAGCGACACCGCCCGAGCGGAGCTGTGGACCTGAGCAGGATCGGCCCCGGACACCTCGACCCCACCCAGCAGATCCACGCGCATCGTCGCGGCCATTACTGCACCCTACCTCCCGCCATGGCGACCACATCTCCCGGAAACAGACGGGTGGGCCGCGGCGCCGGCCGCCGGCGCGCGAGCAGAGAGGGGCTAGCGTGGCGGGGTGAGTGATGCCCCGTCCGCAACCGCTCGGCGGGGCGAGCCGCGCCCGCTCGCGGCCCTGTCCCGGGCGCTACGGCTCGGTCAGCACGCCCTCTTCGTCCTGCTGCTCCTCGTCGCCTGGGGCCGCGCTGCCGGTGAGAAACCGTGGTTCGAGGCGGTGGCGGCCGCCCTCGGGCTGCTGTATGCCGCTCACGCCCTCGTCGAGGCACGCGTGGCCCCAGCCCCCAGCCCCTTCGAGCGGGTCCCCGCGGCAGGAGGCGCCGACGCCCACCACGACTCGGAGTGGCACACCCTGACCCGCGCGCTGCTCGGCCTGCTGCTGCTGGCCTGGTTCGCCTCGGTGACCCTGACCCCGGACTTCGCCTGGTTGGCCTTCCCGCTCTTCTTCGCCGTGCTGCGCCACCTCCCCAGCAAGGTGGCACTCCCCCTGATCGCGGTCATGGTCGCCGCCGTCGTCTGGAGCCAGGCCCTGATCACCGGGTGGAACGACATTGGCCTGGCGCCGATCGTGGGACCCTCCGTCGGTGCGCTCGTGTCCATCGGGATGGCCTATGCCTACCGGATGCTGTTGCAGGAGAATGCGGCCCGTCAGCAACTCCTCGACGAGTTGACCGCTGCGAAGTCGGATCTGGAGGCCACCCACGAGCAGTTGGCCGAGACCCGGAGAGAGGCCGGCGCCCTGGAGGAGCGGGCCCGGCTGTCTCGAGACATCCACGACACGCTCGCCCAGGGCTTCAGCTCGATCGTGCTACTCAGTCGCGCCGCCGCCACGCCGGGGGCGGACGTGCCGGCCCTCATCGGACAGATGGAGGCGCAAGCCCAGGCATCGCTGGGCGACGCCCGCGAGGTCATTGGTGACCTCGTGCCCACGGAACTGGCTCGAGCCGGCTTCTCAGCCGCTCTCGCCCGGCTCGTCACCGGTCTGGGCGAGCACAGCGACCTCCGGGCCACGTTCAACGAAGAGGGCACCGGCCGCCCGCTGCCACGCCCGCACGAGGTTGCCCTGCTCCGCCTCACGCAGGGGGCTCTGGCCAACGTCACGGCGCACGCCGCTGCGTCCCGGGTCGCGGTCTCGCTCTCCGTCGATGACGACGGGACCACGCTCGACATCGTCGACGACGGGGTCGGCTTCGACCCCGCCACCGTCGGCCCGCGCGAGGACGGCTCCGGCTACGGACTGCGCAGCATGCGTGAGCGGATGGCAGCGCTCGGAGGTGTCCTCACGATCGAGAGCGCCCCGGGCCAGGGGAGCGCCATCGCAGCCCACCTGCCGGCACCCGGAGGCACCGGTGAGTGACCCGACTCCCCCCATCCGGCTCATGCTGGTCGATGACCACCCGGTCGTCCGGGCCGGCCTGACCACCCTGCTCGGCGCTGACCCGAGCATCGACCTGGTCGGCGAGGCCGCGAGTGCTGCGGAGGCCATCATCGTCGCCCAGCGCCGACACCCGCAGGTCGTCCTGATGGATCTCCAACTCGGCGACGGGGTCGACGGGGTGGGCGCGACGAGGCGGCTCCTCGAGTTACCCGACCCGCCGCGGGTCGTCATCCTCACGACCTACGAATCCGACGCCGACATCCTCGCCAGTGTCGAGGCCGGCGCCAGCGGGTACCTGCTCAAGGACGCCCCGGCCGCGGATCTCATCGCGGCCGTCCACCAGGCGGCTCAGGGCGGCACCGTGCTGGCCCCTGTCGTGGCTCGTCGCCTCGACGAGCGACGCCGCGCGCCGAAGCCGACACTGAGCGGCCGGGAGCTCGACGTGCTGCGTCTCGTTGCCGAGGGCGAGTCCAACAAGGGGATCGCGCAGTCGCTCTTCCTCTCCGAAGCGACCGTCAAGAGCCACCTGGTCCGAGCCTTCGGCAAACTGGGCGTCGACTCCCGCACGGCGGCGGTCGCCGCGGCCCGCGATCGCGGGTTGATCCGGTGAGGCAGGATGGAACCATGAGTGACGAGAGCAGGCACGGCGAGTCGGCACCGGACGGCGACGGGGACGAGCACGTCAACCAGTCGCACCAAAGTGAGCAGGCTGAGCACGGAGACCCGGCGAACCAGGACAACGAACGGTCCGAGCCTCGCATCGTCGTCGTCACCCCGGATGGCATGGGCGTTGCTCACCCCGCCGACCTCAGGGACCGCGACAGCACCGGGGAGACCGGGGAGCTCGGCGGCTCGGACACCAACCGACGGGAGCGGCCGCGGACCAACCCGGCCGACCTCGTGGAGGAGCCGGCCAAGGTGATGCGCATCGGCTCGATGATCAAGCAACTGCTCGAGGAGGTGCGCAACGCACCTCTCGACGAGCCCGGCCGGCGCCGACTCGCTGACATCCACCACCGCTCCATCGAGGAGATCAAGGACGGTCTGGCCCCCGAGCTCGTCGAGGAGCTCGACCGGATCGCGCAGCCGTTCCGCGACGACTCCCCGAGCGAGCCGGAGTTGCGGATCGCCCAGGCCCAGCTCGTCGGCTGGCTTGAGGGGCTCTTCCACGGCATTCAGGCGGCGCTGGTGGCCCAGCAGATGGCAGCCCAGCAGCAGCTCCAGCAGATGCGGGCCCTCCCGCCCGGCACCAATCCCGGCGCCTCCTACGGGCAGCCTCCCGGCGTGCACCCCCACGGCCGCGCCGATGGCGAGACGGGACCGACCGGCCAATACCTCTGAGCGCGCACGACTGGGCGCCTGGCGACCGGGCCTGCGTTCCAGTCAGGCCTAGCGCCAGCTGGATCGCTCGCGCTCGGACGGCACCACCGAGGGGTCCCACTGCGTGAAGGGGTGATCGAGCCGATAGCGATAGTCGGACTGGCGCGACAGCACGACGGGCTGCGCGTTGTCCGGGTTCTCAAGGGACTCGAAGTACTGGACCCTCCAGTGGAACCAGCGCATGCAGAAGAGCCGCATCGTCAGCCCGTGCGTGACGATGACGACGTTGCGCGGCCCTTCGGGGCTCTCGAAGTTGCGAAAGAGTGACTCGAGGAACGTCGAGACGCGGTCATAGACGTCGGAGCCGGACTCACCGTGGTGGAACCGGTAGTAGAAGTGGCTGAAGCGGTCCCGTTCCACCTTCTGCCGGACGATGTCCGCCGGGTCCTGGAAGTTGTCCCAGTCCTGCTCGCGCAGTCTCGGCTCGATCCGGGCATCGGTCAGAGCGATGGGTAGCCCCAAGGCCTCCAGCGTCTGCTGAGCGCGGTGGTAGGGCGAGCAGTAGACATCGACGGATTCATCACCGATGAGCGCGCGCAACTGGACGCCCGTCTCGCGAGCCTGCTCGAAACCCTTCGGGGTCAACCCGATCCGGTGATCAGGAACGCGCTCATAGATGGTGTCGTCGATGTTGCCCTCCGACTCACCATGCCGCACGAGGATGATCCGGTGCGGTCGGTGGGAGCGGCCGCCCGCCTCCGGAGACGTCACGCTCCCACGGACTGGTTGTGCCGCACCTGCAGGATGACAGTCGGCACGAGAATGAGCAGCACTCCGGCTCCAAACCAGAATCGGTCAGCCATCGGCGCGAGCCACAGTCCGCCGAAGAGCCCGATGACCACGCCCGCCATGCGCAGGCCGATCGCTGTAGGTGGCTCGTGCTCCGGACGGCCGACCCACGGCAGCCGGGTCAGGGGGTTGGCGGCGATCAGCTGCATCGTCGAGGCAGTGACGAGCGCGGCCGCGACCACGAGAGCTCCGATCCACATGGCCCCGATTGTGGCAGACGACTGGGGACCATGCCGGTGTGGCTGCACCTGCGTCTGCACCCCTGCCAGCCGATGCCCCGGCGTCCCGTTGCTGCGACACGTAGGCTGACGTCACATGCGATTGGATGGACAGGCTTGGGCCCGGCGTGCGCGACTGCTCGTGCGCTGGATCCTTTTTGTGATCACGTGCTACCTCGGCGGGGTGGCCGCGACCAACCTCGCGCCCACTGTCGTCGAGACGGCCAACTACCGCGCCGTCGTGCGCCTGGAGGTCCTGCCGCTCAGCACCCCGACGCTGCACAGCCCGACGATCGTCGGTGACGTGGACGTGGCTTTTTCCTCGCCCCTGCTCGCACCGGGCCTTGACGTCGCGGTGTCGGTACGCGAGGAGATCACCAGCCTGCTGACCGCCCAGAACGTCACGGTCCAGGAGTTGCAGCCCACCGACGCCGAGCTGGGCCAGGCGATGAAGGAGGCTGCGATCGGGGTCAGCCTGCGCTTCGTCCTGGGAGCCCTCATCGTCGCCGTCGCGCTGTCCGGGTCGCTGCACTACGGACGGCGGCGACGGCCACGCGGTGCCCACCTCACCCTCATCGCGAGCGCCGTCACGGCGACCTGCGCCCTGACGGCAGTCGGGATCGCCTCGACCTACCAGCCAAGCCGCTTCCTGGCCCTGACCACCACGGGCGTGCTGGGCACCGTGCAACGAAATGCCGGAATGCTCGAGGGGGTCGAGGCCCGGGCGGCTCAGGTCACGCCCTATCTGCGCAACCTGCTCGCGGTCTCGCAAGCCCTGCAGGAGAAGTTCGTGCCGGCGGAGCTCAACCAACCGGTGGCCGCCCGCATCCTGCTCGTCTCCGACATCCACGGCACCAACCAGTACTCACTGATGCGCACCATCATCGAGCAGGAGGGGATCGACGCCGTCATCGACTCGGGCGACCTGATCAACTTCGGCCGGGTGCCCGAGGCGCAGGCAGCGGGCCTGCTCAGCGGGATCGAGTCGCTCGGGGTCCCCTACATCTTCGTCAGCGGCAACCACGACGCCGCCTCGCCCACCGACACCGACCTGCTCGACCGCCTCGCCGCGGTCCCCAACGTCGTGCTGCTCCAACGTCCCAATGGCGACTACACCGCGTATTCGTTCCACGGCCTGCAGATCTCCGGCTTCAACGACCCCCGCTGGTTCGGCGATGACAACAAGGACCCCACGGCCAAGGAGCGTCCGGCAGCCAACGCCTACAACGCCTCCATGAAGGATCAGCCCGTCTCCGACCTCGTCGTCGCGCACGAGCCCTATGCCGTGACCCAGGTGGCCAAGGGGGATGTCCTGATCAACGGGCACATCCACACCGCAGCCCTCGACGGCAACCGGATCCAGGTGGGCACGTTCACCGGAGGCGGCTTCGTCTCCCACTTCACCGAGGGCGAGGACGCGGAGCTGACCGGCCAGCCCTACGCCTTCGACGTCGCCACCTTCGGGCAGCAGTGCCAGCTGACCCAACTGACCCGCTACAGCTACCGCAACCTGCTTGAGGGTCGCCCGGCCTACGACAGCATCCAGGTCATCAACGGCAGTCGCATCGAGGCAGCCCAAGCCGCTCCCGCCGCAGCGCGCCAACCCGGTGAACCGGCGTCCAACCCCGAGGTGGCGCCACGCACGTGCAGCCGCCTCGAGCCGACGGCCGCCAAGATCATCCCCCAGGTCAGCGACGACGAGTTGGTGGGAGCGGACACCCCGTCCCCCAGCCAACCGTCGCCCATCCCCACCCGCACTCAGCCGTCAACTCCTGCTGGTGAGCCGTCGATCCCCACCCTCGGACCAGCCACCCCGCGGTCAGCCCTTGAGCTCGGTCAGCCCTTGAGCTCGGGGAACTGGTCGTCACGCCACTCGAGTTCGGGCCGGGCGGCGTTCGCTGCATCGAGGTCGTTCTCCCGGCCCCGCAGCTCAACCCGCCTGATCTTGCCCGAGATCGTCTTGGGCAACTCGTAGAACTCGACCCGCCGCAGGCGCTGCCACGGCGCGAGCCGGGCCCGGGCGTGAGCCAGGATCGACCGGGCCACCTCCGCACCCGGCTCATAGCCCGGAGCCAGGGCGATGTAGGCCTTCGGCACCGTATGGCGCACCGGGTCCGGGGTGGGCACCACCGCCGCCTCCGCGACCGCCGGGTGCTCGATGAGGACCGACTCGAGCTCGAACGGGCTGATCTTGTAGTCGCTGGACTTGAAGACGTCGTCGGTGCGGCCGACATAGGTGATGTAGCCCTCGGCATCCATCGTCGCGACGTCTCCGGTGTGGTAGAAACCGCCCGCCATGGCCGCCGCGTTGCGCACTTCGTCCCCCTGGTAGCCGGTCATCAGCGTGACCGGCTTCGCCGAGAGGTCGAGGCAGATCTCCCCTTCACGATTGCCCTCCGCGTCCGGTTCGGTGATCGGCTGGTCGGTCAGCGGGTCGACGAGCACCACCGGCACCCCCGGAAGCGGTCGTCCCATCGAGCCGGGCTTGAGCCGCGAGCCAGGCGTGTTGGCGATGCTCGCCGTCGTCTCCGTCTGGCCGTAGCCGTCCCGGATCGTTCGCGCAACGACCCGCGGCCCCCAGAGAGGTCGGCATTGATGAGCATCCGCCACACGGTCGGCGGCGCGCACAGCGAGGTGACCTCGTGCACCCGCATGACGCGCAGCAGGGCGGCCGGGTCGAAGCGCGTGTAGTTGTACATGAAGATCGTCGCCTCGGCGATCCACGGCGCGAAGAAGCACGACCAGGCATGCTTGGCCCAGCCCGGGCTGGAGATGTTGAGGTGGACGTCGCCGGGCTCGAGGCCGAGCCAGTACATCGTCGAGAGGTGCCCGACCGGGTAGGACACCTGGGTGTGCTCGACGAGCTTGGGCTTGCTCGTGGTGCCGGACGTGAAATAGAGCAGGACGCGGTCACCGGGCGCGGTCCCCGGGTGCTGCGCCGGTCCGGTGACGACGTCGTATGCCGCTGACCAGTCCTCCCAGCCCTCCGGCACCGGCGTGCCACCGACCTTGCTGGACGCAATCGCGATGCGGAGGTAGTCGCCCGGCACGTCCTCGAACTTGTGGGTCTCCGCGGCGTTGGTGATGACGGCCTTGGCGTCACCCCGGTGCATCCGGTCGACGAGGTCGCCGGGGCCGGCCGCTGTCGTCGTCGGCATGATGACGGCGCCGAGCTTCATGACCCCGAGCATGGCCTGCCACAACTCGACCTGGTTGCCGAGCATGAGGATGACCGAGTCCCCCTTGCGGACGCCCTGGCTCGCCAGCCAGGCAGCGGCCTGGTCCGACCTGTGCGCCAAGTCATCGAACGACCAGGTCTGGGCCGACTCGTCCTCTTCGACGATCGTCAACCCGGGTCTGTCGTTGCCACGGGCGATCGCGTCGAACCAGTCGATGGCCCAGTTGAAACGGTCCCCGACGTCGGGGAAGCTGAACGCCTCCGCCGCCGCCTGCGGGTCTTCACGCAGGTCCAGCAGCTGGTCCCGGGAGGCCCGGTAACGATCGGTCACGGTGTCGGCAGCAGCACTACTGGAGGTCATGGTCCGACTCTGCCACGCAACTGCTCTTTCGTCAGGCGTCCACCTGGTCTTCGTCAAGCGCCGGGCAGGTCTTTCGTCAGGCGCCGGGCAGGTCGTGGGGTGGCCGGCGACGCTCCTCCGCCAACTCGGGGCGGTCACGAGGACGGCGCTCCGGGCTCGGCGGCATACCCTCCGGGTCGTGCGCCCACTCGTCAGGGGCGTAACCCGAGCGACCGTGCGCGGCCCGCCCGTCGGCCACCATCCGCCGGCGGTTGTCGTCCTCGTCGATGAGACGGTTGATGATCTGCTGGACCTCGTTGCTGTGCGGGATGTTCTGCAGCGCCTCATCGGGGCTGTCGCCGGCCGACTCGATCCGCAGGGACCCGGAGTTGATGATCCGGTCGAGCAGGGTCTGTGCGAAGGACACGTCGGTGATCTTGGACAGCGTGATGTCCTTGCCGGACTTGCTGAGGATCCCGCGGCGCACCATGACGCGGTGGGAGGTGATGACGTAGTGGGTCGTGCGCCAGCGCAGGAACGGCTTGACGACGAGGAAGAGTGCCAGCAGGACCAGGACGACGACAACGACCCACTGGATCCGGTTGCCGGTGGTGTCGTCGGGCGTGAGCCAGGCAACGACGATCGCCCCCACCAGCAACACGAGTCCGACGAGGGTCGGGCCGGCCACCGTGAGCCAGTGCGGATGAATGCTTCGTTCGACCTTCTCGCCCTGGGCGAGCACGTTCTCCGGGAAGCCCACGGTTCCTCCTGTTGCGCTCAGTCGCGGCGCACGGCGACGCCCGCAGCCTTGGTCCGGCCCCAGCGTAATGGCACCCGAGCCGACTCGCTGGAGACCCTCCTGGGAAAGCACTCCCGTGAATCACCTCGGTGGGCCCAGCGTTCGGCTGGTCGGGTTGCGCCGCCTTCTTCGAACGTTCCGGTGGCGAGGGGTGGCTCCCCGCCCTACTCTCGAAAGGTGACGCATCCGGCTGTCGCGGACGTCGTCGTTCTTGCAGTGCCTTCCGGGCTGACGACGAAGCCAGCCCCCCTCCTGAGGAGAGCGCCATGAACCGCATCGCCAGCCGCCGTCGAATCGTCGCGGCCACCATCTCTCTGGCCACCGCGACCGCCGCTGCTGCGGCCCTCGGAGTGCCCGCCGCTCGACGCGGGCGCACTGGGGCTCTCGCTCACCTTCCGCGCCTGCTCGGGCGCGACGGTGGCCGACGTGACGAGCGCCCAACTCTCCGCCCTCACCACCTCAACGGACTACGTGACGATCTCGGTGGGCGGCAACGACGCCGGCTTCGCCAGTGTCCTGACCACCTGCGCGCTGCCCGGTTGGATGAGCAACTGCAACCGTGCGGTCGATGGCGCCCAGAACATCATCAACAACACCCTGCCGGGGCGGCTCGCGACCCTCTACTCGTCGATCGCGTCCAAGGCACCGAACGCACAGGTCATCGTCGTCGGCTACCCCCGCATCTTCAACGGCCAGGACTGCAATGCCCTGACCTGGTTCTCCTCATCGGAGGAGACCCGCCTCAACGCGACCGCCGACCTGCTCAACGCAAAGACCGCGTCGGCGGCTGCCGCCAAGGGCTTCACCTTCGTCAACCCGACGTCGAGCTTCATCGGCCACGCCGTCTGCGACCGAACCGAGTGGATCAACGGGCTGTCCAACCCCATCACCGAGAGCTACCACCCCAACCGGACCGGGCAGGCGAGCGGCTACGCGGCCCTCACCAAGCCGGAGTTCAGCGTCCCCGTCAGTCAGGCCGCCAAGGCCAAGAAGATCTCGGCGGCCTCGCTCGCCAAGAGCGCAGCCCAGTACCGGTCCCTCGACGCAGCGATCACCCCGAAGGAGTTCATCGCTCCCGACCTGAGCACCCCGGCGGCCAAGGCCGCCGCCAAGGCCGCGGGGGTCGACCTCAACAGTCGGGCCAGCATCGACCGGGCCGACCGGCTCGCCACAGCCGCGCAGGACCGCGCGCAGGTGTTCGCACGCTGACCGGCAGCAATCGGCCCAACACAGGGTGACGCCGGGACCTAGTCTGGGGCCGTGCGCTACGACGACGTCATCATCGGGGCCGGACACAACGGGCTCACCGCCGCGGCCTACCTGGCCCGCGCCGGCCGCACGGTCCTGGTCCTCGAGCGGTCCGACCACGTCGGCGGCGCCGCCGTCTCCGACCGGACGTTCGAGGGGGTCGACGCACGCCTGTCGCGCTACTCCTACCTCGTCTCGCTGCTGCCCCGGCAGATCCTGAACGATCTCGACCTCGACGTGCGCCTGATCCGACGCCGCTACTCGTCCTACACCCCGCTCCCAGCTGACCCGGCCCGCGGCCTGCTCGTCGACCACGGTGATGAGACCGTCACCCGCGAGCGCTTCCGGGCGATCACCGGGGGCGATCAGGCCCATGCCGCCTGGCGCGCCTTCTACGCCCGGATGGCCTCCCTCGCCGAGCAGGTCTTCCCCACCGTCCTCGAGCCGTTGCGCTCGAGGGGCTCGGTCCGGGCGCTGGTGAGTGACGATGACCTCTTCGACGCGCTGACGACCCGCCCCCTCGGAGCGCTGATCGAGTCCCTCGTCGAGGACGACACGCTGCGCGGCATCATCGCCACCGACGCCCTCATCGGCACGTTCGCCTCGATGGCATCGACCGACCTGCACCAGAACATCTGCTTCCTCTACCACCTCATCGGCGGGGGCACCGGCGACTGGGACGTTCCGGTCGGCGGCATGGGCGCGCTGACGGATTCGCTCGCTACCGCGGCATCCCGGGCCGGCGCGCAGATCATCACCGGCGCCGACGTCACCTCGGTCGACCCGTCCTCGGGCGAGGTGATCTGGCGCGACGGCCGGGCGCACGGCAGCAGGATCGTCGCCGGGTGCGCGCCCCTCACGCTCGGGCGTCTGCTCGGCGCCGCAGGGGCGGACCCGGTCCCCACCGAGGACGTCGTCGAGGGCGCCCAACTCAAGGTCAACATGCTCCTGTCGCGGCTCCCTCGGCTGCGCGACACGTCGGTCGACCCCGCGGCAGCCTTCGCCGGCACCTTCCACGTCAACGAGGGCTACGCCCAACTCGAGCAGTCGTATGCCGCTGCGCTGGCCGGGCGCCTCCCCGACCTCCCCCCGTGCGAGATCTACTGCCACACGCTGAGCGACCGCTCCATCCTGGGGCCGGAGCTGGCGGCCTCGGAGGCACAGACGCTGACGCTCTTCGGCCTGCACTTCCCTGCGCGCCTCTTCCGAGAGGACAACCCGGGCACCACCGCGGCTGCCCTGACGGCGACGCTGCGCTCACTCGACTCGGTGCTCGCCGAGCCGATCGAAGGCGTGCTGGCTCGCGATGTGAACGGTCGGGCCTGCATCGAGGTCAAGAGCCCGGTCGACCTCGAGGACTCCATCGGACTGCCGGGCGGCAACATCTTCCACCGACCCCTCCAGTGGCCCTGGGCGGAGACGGACGCGGAGATCGGGACCTGGGGCGTGGAGACCCCGTATGACAACGTGCTGCTCGCCGGGGCCGGGGCCCGGCGCGGAGGCGGGGTCAGCGGCATACCCGGACACAACGCGGCCCGAGCGATTCTCGAGGGCTGAGCAGACGCCCACCCGGTCTGTTTGCTCACGACTAGGCTCGCCCTGCGACCACCGCTGAAGCTCGTTGCCGAACCGAGGAAAGAGGCCCCGATGACCAATCTCGCGCCCACCCAAGCCCAGTCTGAACTCCTGACCCAGCCCACCGGAGCCGCGGTGCCCGCTGCGATCCCCACCCACTGGTACAACCTCGCGGCAGACCTGCCCGAGCCGGCGCCGCCGGCCCTGCACCCGGGCACCCAGGAGCCACTCGGCCCCGAGGACCTCGCGCCGCTCTTCCCGATGGCGCTCATCGCCCAGGAGGTCTCGACCGAGCGCTACATCGAGATCCCCCAGACGGTTCGGGAGATCTATGCCCTGTGGCGCCCCGCGCCCCTCATCCGGGCGCACCGCCTCGAGCGGGCCCTCGGCACCCCCGCCAAGATCTACTACAAGTACGAAGGCGTCAGCCCCGCCGGGTCACACAAGCCGAACACGGCCGTGGCACAGGCGTATTACAACGCCATCGAGGGCACGACCAAGCTGACGACCGAGACCGGGGCCGGCCAGTGGGGGGCGTCACTGTCGTTCGCCTGCTCGCTCCTCGGCCTCGACTGCGAGGTGTGGCAGGTGCGCGCCTCCTATGACACCAAGCCCTACCGCCGCTTCCAGATGGAGGTCTATGGCGGGGTCTGCCACCCGTCCCCCTCCGACCTCACCGAGGCCGGGCGGGCGATGCTCGCAGCGGACCCGGACACGACGGGCTCGCTCGGCATGGCGATCTCCGAGGCCGTCGAGGTGGCGGCTGGGGACCCCAACACGCACTACGCGCTGGGCAGCGTGCTCAACCACGTGCTGCTGCACCAGTCGGTCATCGGGATCGAGGCGCTCGCCCAGCTCGACGAGATCGGGGAGAGCGCGGACATCGTCTTCGGCTGCGCGGGTGGTGGGTCCAACCTCGCCGGCCTGTCCTTCCCGTTCATCGGCCGCAACCTGCGCGAGGGGACGAGCACCAGGGTCGTCGCCTGCGAGCCCACTGCCTGCCCGTCCCTGACCCAGGGCGAGTACCGCTACGACCACGGGGACGTCGCTGGGCTGACGCCCCTGCTCAAGATGCACACACTCGGCAAGGACTTCGTGCCGCCGCCCATCCACGCCGGCGGGCTGCGCTACCACGGGATGGCGCCGATGGTCTCGCACGCCTACAACCTCGGGTTGCTCGACGCGATCGCCGTCGAGCAGGACGACGCCTTCCGGGCGGGCGTCGAGTTCGCGCGAGCCGAGGGCATCATCCCCGCCCCGGAGTCGACCCACGCGGTCGCCGGGGCCATGGCCCACGCCCGCGCGGCCACCACCGACGAGACGATCGTCATCGGCCTCTCCGGCAACGGTGTCCTCGACCTGCCTTCCTACGACTCGTACGTGTAGCCCCACCGCTCGTCAGGGGTCCTAGCCGACACTCAGTCCGGCCAGACCCCTGACGAGCCGCGGCGGTGGCTGGTCATCAGATGCGTGTCGACGATCCCGACGGCCTCCATCAGGGCGTACATCGTGGTCGGTCCGACGAAGGCAAAGCCCTTCTTGCGCAAGGCTTTTGACAGGGCCGTCGACTCGCTCGACACCGTTGGCACTTGCGAGTGGTCACGGGGCCGCGGGGTGTCAGGGGGCTGGAAGTCCCAGACGAACGCAACGAGCCCACCCTCATCCCGCAGGGCGATCGTTGCCCGGGCATTGGTGATGGCGGCCTGGATCTTGCCCCGGTGCCGGACGATCCCTGCGTCGCCGAGCAACCGTTCGACGTCCCTCTGCCCGAACCCGGCGACCACGTCCGGGTCGAAGCCCGCGAAGGCAGCCCGGAAGTTGGGTCGCTTGCGCAGGATGGTCGCCCAGGACAGGCCGGCCTGGAAGCCCTCGAGGCAGATCCGCTCGTAGAGGCCCCGCTCATCGCGGATCGGCATCCCCCACTCGGTGTCGTAGTAGTCCATGAGCATCGGGTCCACCGACGCCCAGACCGGGCGACTGCGTCCATCCGCTCCCACGACCGTCATGGTCCCGGAGTTTAGGCCGGGCCCGTCGACGTCCTGAATCGGCGCCCATTTGCCTCATGATGGTGACCATGCCTGCACCACCCACGCCTGACCGCTCCGACGCGTCCGAGCACTCCGACACGTCCAACGACTCCAACGGGTCCCACCCGTCCGACGTGTCCGACGTGTCCGACGTGTCCGAGGTGTCCGACAAGACCATCGGCGGCCGAGACCTCACCACCTGGCCAACACGAGGGGGCCAGTGGCTGGTGCGGATCATGGAGTCGGTCGCCCGGCTCCTGCGACCCGTGGCCACCCGGATCACGTCCTGGTCAGCACCCCGTCTGGCCTTCATCGCCTTCGCGGTGGCGTCCCTCGTCGTCATGGCCCTCCTCGTCGAGGGAGTCGAGACCGTCTACGAGGCGGTGAAGGAGCAGGACGGGATCGCCGGTCTCGATCAGCCGGTCCTCGACGCGATGGTCGGGGTCCGCAGTGGTGGCTTCAACACCGTGGTCACGTGGTTCACCAACATCGGCGGTCCGGTCGGCATGCCCATCCTCGCCACGGCCGCTGTCGTGTTGATCGCGCTGCATCGGCGGCGCTGGACCCCTGTCGTCCTGGCCGTGGTGGCGGCTGCGGGGTCCTTGGCCATGACTGTCGTCGGCAAGGACATGATCGACCGGGCGCGGCCCCCGGCGTCCTTTGCGGTGCCACCCCTGGAGATCTCGCCGTCGTTCCCGAGCGGTCACGCGCTCAACGCGACCGTTCTGACCACGATCGTCGTCTACCTCCTGCTCATCGAGTCACGATCCGTCCGCCAGCGGTCGACGGCCATCGGGCTCGGGACACTCTTCGTCGTCCTCATGGGCCTGTCCCGGGTCTACCTCGGCCACCACTGGCTCACCGACGTCGTCGCCGGATGGTTGCTCGGCTTCGGGTGGGCCCTGGCCGTGATCACCGCCCACCGGTTGTGGCTCACCCTTCGTCCCAACAGTGGCGCTCCGGCCTGATCCGCGCGATCATGGCGCCACCGTCCCGCAACCTGAGGAGTGAGCAATGAGCGCCGACATTGCACCGACCAAGGCCAGCCCGCGAGGTGCCTTCACCTCGCGTCGGGTCTTCATCATGGCGGCGATCGGATCTGCGGTAGGACTCGGCAACATCTGGCGATTCCCCTACGTCGCCTATGAGAACGGCGGCGGGGCCTTCATGATCCCCTACCTCGTGGCGTTGTTGACGGCCGGCATCCCCTTCCTGTTGCTCGACTACGGGATGGGGCACCGGCAACGCGGCTCGGCTCCGCTCTCGTTCGCCCGTGCCTCGAAGCACAAGGAACAGTCCAGTTCGGGCGGGTGGCGCACGCGCACAGAAGTGCTCGGCTGGTGGCAGGTCGGGATCTGCTTCGTCATCGCGGTCTACTACGCCGTCATCATCGCGTGGGCCATCCGCTACACCTTCTTCTCCCTCGACCAGGCGTGGGGGGCGGACCCGGACGGGTTCTTCTCCAAGAGTTTCCTCAAGGTCGGCGACCCCGGCGTGAGCCTCAGCATCGTCCCGGGAGTGCTGGTGCCGCTGGTCGTCGTCTGGGCCGTCGTGTTGCTCATCATGGCGCTGGGGGTCCAGCGGGGCATCGGCAACACCGCGGCGATCTTCATCCCTGTCCTCGTGCTCACCTTCGGCTTCCTCGTCGTTCGCTCGCTCTTCCTGCCAGGAGCTGCCGAGGGCCTCAATGCCCTCTTCACGCCCAACTGGGGGGCTCTGACGGAGCCGGGGGTCTGGGCGGCGGCCTTCGGCCAGATCTTCTTCTCTCTCTCGGTCGGCTTCGGGATCATGATCACCTACTCCTCCTACGTCGGGCGCAAGACCGACATGACCGGGTCCGGCCTGGTCGTCGGTTTCGCCAACTCCGGCTTCGAACTGCTGGCCGGCATCGGCGTCTTTGCGGCGCTGGGATTCATGGCCCAGGCCAACGGAGTTGCCGTCAGTGAGGTCGCTGCCTCCGGCATCGGCCTGGCGTTCGTCGCCTTCCCGGCGATCATCAACGAGGCACCCGCCGGTGCTCTCATCGGCATCCTGTTCTTCGGGTCGCTGGTGATCGCCGGCATCACCTCGTTGGTCAGCATCATCGAAGTGGTGATCGCTGCGGTTCGAGACAAGCTCGAGCTCGGTCGCGGCGTGGCTGTCCTGGTCGTGGGCATCCCGTCGGCCGTGGTGAGCCTGATCTTCTTCTCCACCACGAGTGGGTTGTTCGTCCTCGACATCGCAGACCACTTCATCAACCAGTTCGGCATCCTCTTGGTGGCGGTCGTCTCCATGCTGGTCCTGTCGTGGGGGGTCCGCGCCCTTGATGGCCTGGTGTCACACCTCAACCTCACCGGTTCACTGAAACTCGGGCCCACCTGGAAATTCCTCGTCTCCACCCTGACCCCGCTGATCCTGATCTACGCGCTGGTGAACCAGCTGATCACCGACCTCAAGACCCCCTATGAGGGTTATCCGAGCTGGATGCTCATCGTGTTCGGCTGGGGCATCGCCATCGCGGTGATCGTGGCCGCGCTGCTGCTGAGCAGGGTCCCCTGGCGAGCCCATACGTCCCAGGTGGCCGACAACGAAGTCGACGAACTCGGTGAGTTCGAGGAGGTGAACCAATGAGCACTCCGGCAATCATCATGATGATCGTGGCCATGCTCGTCATCTGGGGTGGGCTTCTCGTGGCGATGCTCAACCTCACCCGCAACGACCGCGCCGAGTTCAACGTCGAGGACATCCACCGCGATCTCTGACCGGGTGCGCCATGCTCCCGGGCCAGAGGCTCGAGTTGGGACGATGTCGGGTGGGTGTGGCTCCTCAGGACATCTTCACCTGCGCTCTCTTGACGTGGACGTCGCCGCTGCCCGAGTGGGCAGCAAGTCGGGTCTGAGCCTCGGCATGAGCGGGGCCGTCGGTCTCATCGAGGTCAACGTCAACATCACCCGTGACGGTGTTGAGATCGAGGAGAGCCACGACCCCGACGGCCACGCCGATCTCGATGTCCCCGGTGCCGGTCCTGGCCCGGACCTCACCACCGTGGACAGCTCCGAGGTCGACGTCACCTGTGCCCGTCAGCACATCGAGGTCGCCAGCGGAGGCAGCGATAGTCACGTCGCCCGATCCGGTCTTGGCCTTGACCCGCGACTGCGCCCGACGGACAACGATGTCGCCACTGCCCGAGACCAGGTCCAGCGCGCCGTGGGCGGAGTCGACCACGATGTCTCCGGACCCAGTCTTGGCGCTGAGGCCGGTGCGCACCGATCGCACCGTCAGATCACCCGAGCCGGACTTGAGGTCACCCGAGTCGAGCTCTTGGACCGTGATGTCGCCCGATCCCGTGGCCGAGCTGACATCGCCGAGGATCCCTACCGCCGTGACGTCACCTGACCCCGTCCTGGCGTCGACTGCGCTGTCGGTGTGCAGCGTGATCTCGACGTCGACCGAGCCATGGGCCCCCATTCCAAAGAACCCCTCGCGGCCTTTCGGAGCGAGGACGACGACGTCGTTGCCACGGGCCTCGATCGTGAAGCCCGTCATGAGTTCCTCACCGCGGCGGCCGTTGGGGATCAGTCGCACACTGGTGGAGGCGGCGTCCACCGCGGTGATCCGGACGTCGCCAGCCAGCAACTCAACCTTGAGGTTGATCGGGCCCGTGGTCTCGAAGTTCTTTTCCATGTCTGTGATCCCTTGTGCGTTTGAGCCGGACCAGGCGGAGGGCCCGGAAGAGTGGACGGGGGAGAAGCCAGAAGTGACGCCGGCGGAGGGGCCGGAGAAGGCCTCGTCGCTCACGGTCACCTGACCCACCCCTGCACGCGCTTGTTAGAGGAGCGATTGCGCCCGGGAGCCCCCGGCCCGAGCTGGGCGACGCTGCGGGCGAAGCCAGGCGTCGTGGCCAGGCGCACTGCACCCACAATCCAGGTGTTGAGGCTCTGCCCACGGCCTGCCGCGAGCTCCTCCGCGCGTACCTTCAGCGACTCAGGCAGCCGCAGCGTGATCCGGGCCGTCTCGGCGCCCTCGTCCTCGGGTGAGATCGCGAAAGTGTCACGGTCCGCTGGGACGGCGGTGGTGTCATCGACTTCCGGGGCCAGCCCCGCGCCGCGCACGACGAAGACGGGCTCTCGACCCTCGAGCCGAACCTCGACCGACCTGCCGTCGAGGCACGTGGTGATCTCGGCAGCGGCCTGCGAGAGCGCGTCCAGCAGGGCGAGACGGGTCGACGAGTCGAGCGCGAAGCCGAGCCGCTCAGCAGCCTGCTCCATCTCCGGCCCCATCGCTCGCGCCACGTGGGCGAGGTCCCGTCGCAAGGCCTCGACTCGATCTTCGATGCCTCGACGAGTCGGTGCCGGAGTACGTTCACCACGTGTCGTGCTTGACTACCGACAGCGGGCTGTCGGAGCCACCTAAGTTCCACCTGCAGCACCAACCCGCGCCCAGCCGAGAGCACGACGAACGAAAGGATCGAGATGCGTAGTCTCTCCACCTCGGAGCAACCCGCAGCGCGGGCGCTCTCCCGAGCGGTCGGCATGGTGTCGTCCCGGGCTCGCGCCCGAGAGCTAAGCCGCGTGCTGCATCGGATGGGCGCTGCACCTGCGACCATCGGGCCGCACGTCAAGAACTCACCCAACTTCCGCGATCGTCGGTTCACCGGTGACGAACCATCGCTGCGCCCACGCATACGAGCCCAGACGAGTGCTGCCCTCGCCGCGATCCGGGTGCATGGTCGTGGCCGGCCCGTGGGCGAGGTCCCTATCGTGCAAGCCCAACCGCCAGAGACGCCGGGGTCTCTGGCACTGACCTGGTACGGGCACGCCACCACGGTCCTCGAATTGGACGGCGCTCGTTTCCTCATCGACCCGGTCTTCGGCGAGCGAGTCTCACCGACCCCTCGGGTGGGTCCCAGACGCCTGCACCCCACCCCCGGAACGATCGAGGACATCCCCAGCATCGACGCCGTCCTCATCAGTCATGACCACTACGACCATCTCGACGAACCGTCGATCGCCGAGCTCGAGCGGCACCATCGACCCCACTACGTCGTCCCCCTCGGGGTCAACCTGCATCTGATGGCCTGGGGCGTTCCCGAAGACCGCATCACTGCCCTGGACTGGCGCGAGGAGACCGAGATCCGTGGGATCCGGCTCACCTGCACCGAGGCCCGCCACAACTCCGGCCGCGGGTTGGTGGACAGCCAGACCCTGTGGGCCGGTTGGGCCCTGCGTGGTCCCGAGCACTCCGCCTATTTCGTCGGCGACTCCGGGACCTCAAAACGATTCGCCAACATTGGGGCCGATCTCGGCCCCTTCGACGTGACCCTCGTCCCCATCGGTGCCTATGACCCGTTCTGGCCCGATCTCCACATGGACCCCGAGCAAGCAGTGGCAGCCCACCGGGACGCCAACCGGATCGGGCCTGACGCGACTGGGACGGTTGCGGACGAGGCCGGGGTCGCGGATGACTTCATCGAGGGTGACCATCGCATCGACACTCCCGGCGGCGCCCACGAAGAGGGTGAGCGTGAAGTCTCCGCTGGGCCCGTGCGCACCCAGGCTCGGACCTCGGTGCTGATTCCAGTGCACTGGGCGACGTTCAACCTCGCGATGCACTGGTGGGCCGAGCCCATGCGACGCGCACGAGCAGCAGCCGAGGCGGCAGACGTTCCTATCGCTTCGCCCCGCGTCGGCGAGCGCGTTGACCTGACCGAAGGGACCCCTCAAGACGTCGCGGCGCGCCATGCCGATCCGTGGTGGGACCAGTGCTGTGCGCCCGAGGACCACGCGTGATCTCGAACCCAGTCCTGCGCCGAATCGGCGCCTCGCATTCAGCGCTACGCGCCAGAGCAGTCAACTCACCGAATTACCGGGACGGTGCGTTCGTCTCGCACGAGCCGAGCCACCTCATGGCGGATCCGAGGTCCGGCGCAGAGGGACTGGGACACCCGGGCATCGAAGCCTTCCGGTCCCGGGGCAACGGCCGGCCGGATGGCCCGATCCCGCTCGTGACGCCCCAGTTCCCCTCCACAGCAAGCGACCTCGCGCTGACCTGGCTCGGCCATGCGAGCACCCTGGTAGAGATCGAAGGACGCCGCTTCCTCTTGGACCCCGTCTTCGGGGAGCGGGCCTCCCCCTCCCTGCACATCGGTCCCAAGCGCCTCCACCCAGCTCCCTGCAGGGTCAGTGAGCTCCCCGTCGTCGACGCCGTCCTCATCTCGCACGACCACTATGACCACCTCGACGAGCCGTCCATCGCGGCGTTGGAGCACGCCCAGGCACCGCACTACGTCGTACCGATCGGCGTGGACCTACACCTGCAGGCGTGGGGAGTGCCAGCGGAGCGGATCACGTCCTTGGACTGGCGCGAAGACACCACGGTCGGCGGGATCCGCTTGACCTGCACCGAAGCACGTCACTTCTCCGGCCGAAGCATGGTGCGCAACCAGTCGCTGTGGGCGGGCTGGGCACTTCGAGGTGATCACCGATCCGTCTGGTTCGCCGGGGACACCGGCCCGACCCACCGCTTCGGGGACATCGGGCGCGACCTCGGCCCCTTCGACCTGACGATCATTCCGATCGGCGCGTACAGCGAGTACTGGCCGGACATTCACCTCGACCCCGAGCAGGCGATCAGTGCTCACCGTGAGGTGACTCGCGGCGCGCCCGACCCGGTCATGGTGCCCGTGCACTGGGCGACCTTCAACCTCGCGATGCACCCATGGGCGGAGCCGATCCGCCGGGCCGAGGCCGCCGCGCACGGCACCACGGTTTTGCTGGCCTGCCCACGAGTGGGGGCACGAATCGAACTGTCGGGTCCTGACCCACGCCTCGAGGTGGCCCGCCATCAGGATCGGTGGTGGTGCGAGGTGGACCGTCCCGAAGAGGCCGTGCCGTCTTCTTAGCCCGAACCGTGTCGTCGCGTGACGCCTGGCGACAGGCCACGGGTGGGCGTGCACGGTGGGCGTGTTGGTGGCCCCGGCCGGTGGGGTCGGGGCTCGGGGCGATTCAGTCAGGTGTGCCAGGTGACGGTGGTCGTGGTGATGGTGGCGTGCAGGTCGTGGCGGTGCACGTAGGTGTGATGCCTCCCGCAGAGCAGGGCGCAGGTGGT
>CAJDTW010000038.1_pt1 | contig 23360 bp, 22 predicted proteins | sample 7389911 | NCBI WGS metagenome assembly CAJDTW01 (sample SAMEA7055652, study PRJEB34461) | soil metagenome | biome: terrestrial ecosystem; feature: Peninsula; material: soil | place: Antarctica | collected 2016 | reverse complement strand
GGTCGTCTTCGAGGACGGCCTCGCCCGCAAGAGTGAGTACCGGCGATTCATCGTTCGTGGGGCGGCGCCGGAGCACGCGGGTGCTGACGGCGCGGGTGGCGACGGCGCGGGTGGTGACGGCGCGGGTGGTGACGGCGCAGGTGGTGACGCCGACTGGGACGATGGCACCGTCGAGGGCGCGGGCCCCATCGACCCGGGGACGATCGATGACACGGCTGCGATGCGCGAGGTGCTGACCCGCCGATTCCGGCGCTACCTCGAGGACGCTGAGAGCTCCGGCGAACTCGGTATCGAGGAGGTCGCCCTCGTCGGCCTGGCCAAGCGCCTCGAGGAGGTGTGGCTGCCCCACACCGAACACCCGCTGATCCTGCCGCGGACCAGCGAGGGGCTCTACCTCCTGCAGCGGTTGAGAGACGAGGCCCACCGCTTCGCGATCACCTTCCATCGTCAACGACGCTCCAAGTCGATGACGACGTCGGCCCTCGACGGGATCGCCGGACTGGGCCCGAGCCGACAGCGCGCGCTGCTGCGCCACTTCGGCTCGGTCAAGCGACTGCGTGCCGCGACCGCCGACGAGATCATGACGGTGCCCGGCATCGGCCCGGCACTTGCAGCCGCGGTCGTTACCCAGTTGGCTGTGGGGCAACCACCTGAACCAGCCGTGAACCTCACGACGGGAGAAGTCCTCGAATGAACAGCAACAACCCTCTTGAGATGCCGGCGCGGGCATTGTCCGACGCGCCGATCGTCATCGTCACCGGGATGAGCGGGGCCGGGCGGACGACGACGGCCAACGTGCTCGAGGACTTGGGGTGGCTGGTCGTCGACAACCTCCCACCGCAGCTGTTCTCCCACCTGGCCGAGTTGCGCAACGCCACCATTGCCCGCACCCCTGCGGCGGCCCTGCGTCACGTGGCCGTCGTCGTCGACGTCAGATCGGGCGGGTTCTTCGACCACCTCCAGGTGGTGCTGGACGCCATGAAGGAAGACGAGCCGCGCCCCAGCCTCGTGTTCCTCGATGCGACCGACGAGACGCTGGTGCGCCGGTTCGAGAGCGTGCGACGACCGCACCCGCTCCAGGGGGACGGACGGCTCCTCGACGGGATCCAGGCGGAGCGGAAACGGCTGGTCGAGTTGCGCGCTTCCGCTGACGTCGTGATCGACACCTCCGGGCTCAACGTCCACCAACTCTCGGCGAAGGTCTCCGCGCTCTTCTCCGGGGACCGCCTCGCCCAGGTCCGCTTCGCCGTGATGTCCTTCGGCTTCAAGTACGGCCTCCCGCTCGACGCCGACATCGTGCTGGACATGCGCTTCCTGCCCAACCCGTTCTGGGTGCCTGACCTCCGCGCCCTCAACGGGCGTGACGCTGCCGTGTCGGAGTTCGTCCTGAGCCAGCCGGGGGCCGCCGAATTCCTCGACCGGGCCGTGGCGATGCTCGACACGATGGTCGACGGCTACGTCCGTGAGGGGCGCCGCTACGTCACCGTCGCGGTCGGCTGCACCGGGGGCAAGCACCGCTCGGTCGCCACGGCTGAGGCGCTGACCCGGCGCCTCGACACCGACCTGATCGATACGTTCGTGGTGCATCGCGACCTCGGCCGGGAGTAGGTCGGTGACCTACACCTACCCCGCTGCCGCGGGACAGCAGCGAAAGGTGGTGGCGCTCGGCGGCGGGCACGGCCTGTCAGCCACCCTGAGTGCCCTGCGGCTGCTCACCGATCACGTGACGGCGATCGTCACCGTGGCCGACGACGGTGGTTCGAGTGGACGGCTCCGGGCCGAGTTGGGGGTGCTCCCGCCGGGCGACCTGAGGATGGCCCTCGCTGCGCTCTGTGACGACTCCGAGTGGGGCCACCTCTGGCGGGACGTGCTGCAGCACCGGTTCAGTGGGGCCGGCGACCTCAAGGGCCACGCGATGGGCAACCTGATGATCGTCTCGATCTGGGAACTGCTCGGGGACACCGTCGACGGGCTGGATGTGGTGGGCAAGCTCCTCGGCGCCCGGGGCCGGGTCCTGCCCATGGCGGCCGAGCCACTGGAGATCATCGCCGAGATCGTCGGTCACGACCCGGCCCACCCCGACGACGTGGTCCTGGTGCGTGGCCAGCACCGGGTCGCTGTGTCACCCGGGCGGGTCTCCTCCATCGGCATCGTCCCGACCTACCCGCGGACCTGCCCCGAGGCACTCGAGGCCATCGCCGACGCGGACTGGGTCATGCTCGGTCCCGGATCGTGGTTCACCTCGGTGATGCCCCACCTCCTGGTGCCCGGCCTCGCTGATGCGCTCGTCGCGACCCCGGCTCGGCGCCTGCTCAACCTCAACCTCGAGGTGCACAAGGGGGAGACCCGCGACTTCCGGGCCGAGGACCACCTGGCCTCGCTCGCGCAGAACGCTCCGGACCTGCGTCTTGACGTCGTCCTCGCCGACCCGAGCGTGGTCGACGACGAGGCGTCCCTGCGGGCCGCCTCCCGCGAACTGGGGGCCGAACTCGTCGTGGCGCACGTGTCGACCGGGAAGCACGCCAACATCCACGACCCGCTCCGGCTGGCAGCCGCTTTCCGGGACGTGCTCGGCTGATCGCCGCTGCCCTCCGGCGGGGGATCGGTCCGGACAGTGGCAGGATGGCGGCATGGCCATGACAGCGAAGGTGAAGGACGAGCTCTCACGGCTGGAGATCACGAAGCCGTGCTGTCGCAAGGCAGAGGTGTCCGCTCTGCTCCGCTTTGCGGGCGGGCTGCACATCATCGGTGGCCAGATCGTCGTGGAGGCGGAGCTGGACACGGCCAACGCCGCGCGTCGGCTGCGTCGGACGCTGGCGGAGGTCTATGGGCACCGCAGCGAGGTCCTCGTCCTGTCCGCGGGCGGGTTGCGCCGCGGGTCGCGCTACGTCGTGCGGGTGGTCCAGGACGGGGAGACCCTGGCCCGCCAGACCGGTCTCATCGACTCCCGGGGACGCCCGGTGCGCGGCCTTCCACCCAAGGTCGTCAGTGGTGCGACCTGTGACTCCGAAGCCGCTTGGCGGGGCGCGTTCCTCGCCCACGGGTCGCTGACCGAGCCGGGCCGTTCGTCGGCGCTCGAGGTGACCTGTCCCGGTCCCGAGGCGGCGCTGGCCCTCGTCGGCGCCGGCCGGCGCCTCGGCATCCAGGCCAAGGCGCGCGAGGTCCGCGGGGTCGACCGGGTCGTCATCCGTGATGGTGACGCGATCGGGGCGATGCTGACGCGGCTCGGCGCCCACGACGCCGTGATGGCGTGGGAGGAGCGGCGGATGCGCCGGGAGGTGCGGGCCACGGCCAACCGCCTCGCCAACTTCGACGATGCCAACCTGCGCCGGTCGGCGCGGGCCGCGGTGGCCGCCGGGTCGCGGGTCGGGAGAGCGATGGAGATCCTCGGTGACGAGGTGCCTGACCACCTGCGGGAGGCCGGGGTGCTGCGCCTCGAGCACAAGCAGGCGAGCCTGGAGGAGTTGGGCCAGCTGGCCCAACCGCCGATGACCAAGGATGCGGTGGCCGGCCGGATCCGCCGGCTGCTCGCCATGGCGGACAAGCGTGCAGAGGAGCTCGGGGTGGCCGGAACTGAGGCCAACCTCACGGCAGACATGCTGGACAACTGAGCGACCCCGTGTCGGGATCGCGGCCCGGGGTCCCGCGGTCCGAGACCCCGCTCGGCGTGCTGAGCGCACCCACTAGGCTGGCCGGTGAGAACGTCGCGACGGCGCGACCTGACTCACTCACCGCATCACGTCTGAGAGGCACCACAGTGACTGTTCGTGTTGGCATCAACGGCTTCGGCCGCATCGGCCGCAACTTCTTCCGCGCCGTGAAGGAATCCGGCGCCGACATCGAGGTGGTGGCCTTCAACGACCTCGGTGACGACGACACCCAGGCCCACCTGCTCAAGTACGACTCGATCCTGGGCCGCTTCCCCGGCAAGGTCGCGGTCGTCGACGGCGGCATCGAGGTCGATGGCACGCTGATCCGTTCCTTCGCCGAGAAGGACCCCTCCGCTCTCCCCTGGGGCGAGCTCAACGTCGACGTCGTCATCGAGTCGACCGGCTTCTTCACCGAGGCGGCCAAGGCCCAGGCGCACATCGACGCCGGTGCCAAGAAGGTCATCATCTCTGCTCCGGCAAAGAACGAGGACATCACGGTCGTCATGGGCGTCAACCACGAGGACTACGACCCGGCCAAGCACCACATCATCAGCAACGCGTCCTGCACCACGAACTGCCTCGCGCCGATGGCCAAGGTCCTCAACGACGAGTTCGGCATCGTCAAGGGTCTGATGACCACCATCCACGCCTACACGCAGGACCAGAACCTCCAGGACGGCCCGCACAAGGACCTGCGCCGCGCCCGCGCCGCTGCCCTCAACATCGTGCCGACCACGACGGGTGCGGCCAAGGCCGTTGCGCTCGTCCTGCCCGAGCTGAAGGGCAAGCTGGACGGCTTCGCGCTGCGCGTCCCGGTGCCCACCGGCTCCGCGACCGACCTCACCTTCGAGGCGTCCCGGGAGACCACCGCCGAGGAGGTCAACGCGGCCGTCAAGGCAGCCGCAGAGGGCCCGCTCAAGGGCATTCTCGTCTACACCGAGGACCCGATCGTCTCCACGGACATCGTCACGGACCCGGCGTCGTGCATCTTCGACTCCGGACTGACCAAGGTCATCGGCAACCAGGTCAAGGTCGTCGGCTGGTACGACAACGAATGGGGCTACTCCAACCGCCTCGTCGACCTCGTCAACTACGTCGGCGCCTCGCTCTGACGCGCCCGGCCCCGACGCCAGCCATCAGCCATCAGCCGACGCCGAGACACGGAGACCTGACCTCGTGAAGACCATTGGTGACCTCGGGGACCTGCGCGGCAAGCGCGTCCTCGTCCGCTCTGACCTCAATGTTCCCCTCGACAGCGATCAGGGTGTGACCCGGATCGCCGACGATGGCCGGATCCGGGCCTCGGCGCCGACGATCAAGATGCTCTCCGAGCTGGGCGCACGCGTCATCGTGTGCGCCCACCTCGGTCGGCCCAAGGGCGCGCCCGAGGCCAGGTATTCACTGGCCCCGGTCGCCAAACGTCTCAGCGAGGTCCTGGGCCTGGCGGTCGCCTTCTCGGAGGACACCGTCGGACCCAGCGCCACCGCTGCGGTGGAGGCCCTCCAGGACGGGGGAGTGCTCCTCCTGGAGAACCTGCGCTTCAACCCGGGGGAGACGGGCAAGACCGACGAGGCCCGGGCGGAGTTCGCGGCTGCGCTCGCTGGGCTCGCCGACGTCTTCGTCTCGGACGGCTTCGGGGTCGTGCACCGTGAGCAGGCGTCCGTCTATGACGTCGCCAAACTGCTGCCGCACGCCACCGGCGGACTCGTCGAGGCGGAGGTCAACGTGCTGCGTCGGCTGACGCAGGACCCCGATCGACCGTATGCCGTCGTCCTCGGGGGCGCCAAGGTGTCCGACAAGCTCGGCGTCATCGGCAATCTCCTGGGGACCGCCGATCGGCTCCTCATCGGCGGCGGCATGGTCTTCACCTTCCTCAAGGCCCAGGGACTCGAGGTCGGCTCCAGCCTGCTCGAGCAGGACCAGGTCGACACGGTCAAGGGATACCTCGAGCAGGCCGCCGCGAGTGGCGTCGAGATCGTCCTGCCCGTCGACATCGTGGTGGCGGACGCGTTCAGCGCGGACGCGGCTCACGAGGTGGTGCCGGTCGACCAGATCCCGGCCGACCGGATGGGCCTCGACATCGGCCCGGCCTCCGGGGTGCTCTTTGCCGAGCGGCTCGCGGACTGCCGGACCGTCTTCTGGAACGGCCCCATGGGAGCGTTCGAGATGGCGCCGTTCGCCGCAGGCACCCAGGCCCTCGCCACGGCACTGGTCTCCATCACCGAGCGCGGTGCCCTCACCGTCGTCGGCGGCGGCGACTCGGCGGCCGCCGTGCGCCAGATGGGCTTCGCCGACACCGACTTCGGACACATCTCCACCGGCGGTGGGGCCAGCCTCGAGTACCTCGAGGGCAAGGACCTGCCGGGCCTCACGGTCTTGGATGACGAACCAGAAGGGAAGGACCACTGATGGCCACCGACACGAGAGCCCCCGGGCGAACTCCGCTGATGGCGGGCAACTGGAAGATGAACCTCGACCACTTCCAGGCGACCCATCTCGTCCAGAAGCTCGACTGGACCCTTCGCGACGGCAAGCACGACCACGCGGCCGTCGAGGTCGCGGTGCTGCCACCCTTCACCGACCTGCGATCGGTCCAGACGCTCATCGAGGGCGACAAGCTCGCTCTGAAGTACGGCGCTCAGGACCTGTCCCCGCACGCGTCCGGCGCCTACACCGGGGACATCTCCGGGGCTTTCCTGGCCAAGTTGGGCTGCACCTACGTCACCGTCGGTCACTCCGAGCGACGCGCCGGTCACCACGAGACGGACGACGTCGTGAACGCCAAGGTCAAGGCCGCCTACAGCCACGGCCTGGTGCCGATCCTGTGCTGCGGCGAGGACCTCACCGTCCGCAAGGAGAACGGCCAGGTCGAGCACGTCACCGCGCAGCTGCGCGCCGCCCTCGAGGGCATCACCCGTGAGCAGGCCGCCACCATCGTCATCGCCTACGAGCCCATCTGGGCCATCGGCACGGGCGAAGTGGCCACGCCCGACGACGCCCAGGAAGTCTGCTCCGCGATCCGGACCCTGCTCGCCGAGCTCTACAGCGGCGACGTGGCCGACGCCGTCCGGGTCCTCTACGGCGGCAGCGTCAAGTCCGGCAATGTCGCGGCGATCATGGCTCAGGAGGACGTCGATGGCGCGCTCGTGGGTGGTGCCTCGATCGACCCGACCGAGTTCGCCGCGATCTGCCGCTACCGGGACCACCACCAGTCAGCCTGACCCGCAGGTCCCTCGTGATGGGTGCGCGCCACAGGCCCTGACCATCACCGACCATGACCATGACCATCACCCTGACCATCACCCTGACCACGACCCGGGCCAAGGGAAGGTATCCTGTGTAGGTTGCCCGCGCATGTGGTCGACAATCCCGATCGAGATGGAGTAGCTCCCGTGGAAGAGGTTCGCATCGGCCTCCAGGTCCTGCTGGTGATCACCAGCCTGGTCCTGACCCTGTTCATCCTCTTGCACAAGGGCAAGGGCGGTGGACTCTCCGACATGTTCGGTGGGGGGATGTCGACGTCCATGGGCGGATCCTCGGTGGCTGAGCGCAACCTCGACCGCTTCACCGTCGCCGTTGCCGTGGTGTGGACCGCAGCGATCATCGGGCTGGGCCTGTTGGCCCGCTTCGCGAACTGAAGGAGCACAGGACATGGCAGGTGGCAACGCGATCCGTGGTAGCCGGGTCGGCGCCGGACCGATGGGAGAGGCCGAGCGCGGTGAGTCCGCGCCTCGGGTGCACGTCTCCTACTGGTGCTCCAACGGGCACGAGAACCGACCGAGTTTCGCCAACGAGCCGGGGATGGAACTTCCCGTCACGTGGGACTGCCCTCGCTGTGGCTTCCCGGCCGGTCAGGACAAGGCGAACCCGCCGGCTCCGACGAAGGTGGAGCCCTACAAGACGCACCTGGCCTATGTGAAGGAGCGGCGCAGCGACGCCGACGGCAAGGCCATCCTCGATGAGGCGCTGTCCACGCTCCGTGGCCGCGGCCTCATCCAGTAGGAGAAGGTCCCCCACAGCAAGAGACAGTCGTATGCCGTTCAGCGGGTGCCCGCTGAACGGCATACGTGCGTCCGGGGTTGGTACTCAGGACGGCAGCCGGGCCCCTGCCGCGGCGTCGATGAGCCACCGCGTTGCCTCGGTTCCCGCGGCGCCGGCCGCAGGCACGTCCCACCGGTCGGCCCCGGGGGCCAGCGCGGCGGCGACGGCGTCCGCCTTGTCCGCGCCGGACACGAGGAACCAGACCTCCCGGGTGCGAGCCAGGCACTCGAAGGTGAGGGAGACCCGGTCGGGAGGTGGCTTGGGGGAGTCATGGACCGCGACCGCAATCGCGCCGGTCATGCGTTGCGTGGGGTGGTGGGGAAACAGGGACGCGACGTGACCGTCCGGTCCCACCCCGAGCAGGACGACGTCAAAGGCGCCGGCCCCGTGCTCGCGGATCGACTGGCCGTAGTCGTCGGCGCTGGCCTCGGCGGAGTCGGACGAGTCCGGTCCGGCGACCCGGTGGACCCGGGCCGGGTCGAGGCCGAGGCGCGACAGCCCGGCGTCGTCGTTCTGGGTGTCGTTGCGGTCGGGGTGACCAGCCGGCAGGTAGCGCTCATCACCCCACCACACATCGACCTGTGACCAGTCGAGCGCTGAGCGGCCAGGCACCTGGGCGGCGGAGGCGATGATGGCTGACCCCATGGACCCGCCGGTGAGCACGATCTGGGCCCGGCCGCGGGCTGCCTGCGCATCGAGGATCGCTGTGACCAGACGGGCCCCGGCAGCATCGGCCAGGGACTGCTTGTCCGGGTGGACGATCACCCGAGGTCCGGCGGGCATCACGAGGACCTGCTGCCGTTCTTGGTCGCCTTCTTCTCCGCCTGCCGGGCCGTCGACTGCTCGCGCTCGGTCGGGTTGCCCTTGAGCTTGCTGGCCGTCGCGGCACGGACCTGCTCCGTGTCGGCGGTCTCCGGCGCCGGCGGGGCCTCGACCATGGCGGAGGCCCGAGAGGCGGCGGATCTCCGGCGAAGTCGGGCGGCGATCCGCCGGGAGTCCGCCGGGTCCGGCGCGATCCCCTTCTCGATGGCCTCCTCCGCCGTGAGCCGGGAGCGGCTCACCTTGGTGAAGCCATGGCGCAACGCGTCCTCGTAGGCTTCATCGGGATCCAGACGACGCAACTCCTCGGCGAGGCACTGGGCCCGACTCATTCGAGGCAGGCTGATCCGTCGGTCCGGCTGGCCCGGCTGCGACAGGGTCGCCACCTCGTCCCCGGGGCGGGCCAGATCGATGTCGCCATCCTCACGCTCAAGGCGCACCGCGCTGATGCCGGTCCCGCTCGGGGTGGAGACCCGACGGGCCGGGATCTTGAGGCGGGAGGCGAGCCACGAGGCCAGCAGCTCGGACGCGGGCGAGTCCGGAGCGCCGGTCACGGTGACGCCGATCACCGATTCGTAGGGTGGTTGGTCGAGGGCCGCGGCGAGCAGCCCGCGCCAGCGGGTCAGCCGGGTCCACGACAGGTCGGTGTCGCCGGGCTCGTAGTTGGCGGCCCGCTTCTTGAGCGTCTGGCGCGGGTTCCGGTGCTGGGTCGCGTCGGTGATCCGCCGCTGGGCCATGGCACCGATGGAGTCGGAGGCGACGTCGTCGGGTGCCTCCCCGGGCCACCAGGCGACGATGGGGGAGTCGGCGAGCAACAGGGGGACCACGACGCTCGGACCATGATTGGCGAGATTCCCGTAGAGCCTCAGCACGACGATCTCGCTCGCCCCGGCGTCCCCGCCGAGGCGGATCTGGGCATCGAGGCGGTTCTTGCCGCGCCGGTCGCCGGCGATGACCACGATGATGCGGCACGGATGCTGACGACTCGCCGCGGTGGCATCCTCGATGGCCTCACTCGCGTCGTCATCATCGATGACGATGACGAGGGTCAGGACCCGACCGAGGGTCATCGAGCCGACGTCGTTGCGGAGCCGGACCAGCTTCTTGGACACCTCTTTGGTCGTGGTGTCGCTCAGGTCGGTGATCATGGCATCCTCCACGTGCGTCCGTCACGCTGCATCATCGCGTGTGCGGAGTCAGGTCCCCAGCTCCCGGCCGGGTACTGCTCCGGGGTGCCTTGCCTGGCCCAGTGCTTGATGAGTGGATCGAGGATCCGCCAGGACTCCTCGACCTCCTGGTGTCGGGGGAAGAGCGGTGGGTCGCCGAGCAGCACATCGAGGATGAGCCGTTCATACGCCTCCGGGGAAGCCTCGGTGAAGGAGGACCCGTAGCCGAAGTCCATCGTCACGTCCCGCACCTCCATCTGGGCGCCGGGCACCTTGGAACCGAAGCGGATCGTGACGCCCTCGTCAGGTTGGACCCGGATGACGATGGCGTTCTGGCTCAGCTCCTCGGTCGAGGTGTGGTCGAAAGGGAGGTGGGGGGCCCGCTTGAACACGACCGCGATCTCGGTGACCCGCTTGCCGAGCCGCTTGCCGGTGCGGAGGTAGAACGGCACCCCGGCCCAGCGCCTCGTGTCGATCTCGAGCGTGGCGGCAGCGAAGGTCTCGGTGGTCGACTCGGGGTCGACCCCCTTCTCGTCGAGGTAGCCGACGACCTCTTCGACCCCCTGCCATCCGGAGCAGTACTGCCCTCGGGCAGAGCTCTCATCGAGGTGCGGCCGCAGCCGCACGGCCGAGAGGACCTTCTCCTTCTCCGCGCGCAGGTCGTCGGCGTCGAAGGACACCGGCTCCTCCATCGTGGTCAGCGCGAGCAACTGCAGGAGGTGGTTCTGCATGACGTCGCGGGCCGCGCCGATGCCGTCGTAGTAGCCGGCCCGGCCCCCGATACCGATGTCCTCCGCCATGCTGATCTGCACGTGGTCGACGTAGTGGGCGTTCCAGACGGGCTCGAAGAGCTGGTTGGCGAAGCGCAGCGCCAAGAGGTTCTGGACGGTCTCCTTGCCGAGGTAGTGGTCGATCCGGAAGACCGAGTCCGGCGGGAAGACGCCCTCGACGATGTCGTTGAGGGCCTTCGCGCTCGCCAGGTCGTGGCCGAAGGGCTTCTCGATGATGACCCGACGCCAACTGTCACCAGACGCAGTGGACAGGCCGCTGCGTTCGAGCTGCTCGCAGACCTGAGCGAAGAATCCCGGTGGGATCGACAGGTAGAAGGCATGGTTCCCGCCCGTGCCCCGGTGCTCGTCGAGCTCCTTGACGGTCTCGGCGAGCAGGTCGAACGAGGCGGGGTCATCAAAGGTGCCGGGCACGAAGCGGAAGCCCTCGGAGAGGTTGCGCCACACGTCCTCGCTGAACGGGGTCCGGGCGTGCTCGCGCACGGCGTCATGGACCACCTTGCCGAAGTCCTGGGCGGCCCAGTCCCGGCGGGCGAAGCCGACGAGCGAGAAGCCGGGCGGGAGCAGGCCACGGTTGGCCAGGTCGTAGATCGCGGGCATCAACTTCTTGCGGGCCAGGTCGCCGGTGACACCGAACAGCACCAGACTGCACGGCCCAGCGATGCGGGGAAGGCGCCGGTCAGTCGGACCACGCAGGGGGTTGACACCGTGGGCGACCCTGGCAGGACTCATTCCCGGGCCCCCGGGGCCGGGGCGGCGTGCCCGTTGCTGGGCCCGCCGCCCGCTGTTGGTGCTCCGCTGAGCGACCGGGCGCTCATACCGTGACCTTCTCCATCTCTGCCTCGACGTCGGCGATCAGCTCGCCCCAGGCCTTCGCGAACTTGTCGACGCCCTCGACCTCGAGCAGGTCGACGACCTCGGTGTAGGAGATGCCCTGTGCCTCGAGGTCATCGAGCACCTGGCTGGCTTCCGTGTAGCCGCCGGTGATCGTGTCGCCGGTGATCTCGGCGTGGTCGGCTGCGGCCTCCATCGTCTTCTGCGGCATCGTGTTGACGACGCCCGGGGCGACGAGCTCCGTGACGTAGAGCGTGTCGGGGTAGGCGGGGTCCTTGACCCCGGTCGAGGCCCAGAGGGGGCGCTGGACCGTGGCGCCCTCATCGGCGAGGCTCGTCCACCGGGGGGTCGAGAAGACCTCCTCGTAGGCCTGGTAGGCCAGTCGGGCGTTCGCGATTCCCGCCTTGCCTCTTAGGGCGCGGGCTTCGTCGGTGCCGATCGCGTCGAGTCGCTTGTCGATCTCGGTGTCGACGCGGGAGACGAAGAACGACGCGACGGAGTGGATCTTTGCCAGGTCCTTGCCGGCTTCGCGGGCCTTCTCGAGTCCGTCGAGGTAGGCATTCATGACGCCGCGGTAGCGGTCGAGGGAGAAGATGAGCGTCACGTTGACGCTGATCCCCTCGGCGGTCGCGGCCGTGATGGCGGGCAGCCCGGCCAGGGTGGCCGGGATCTTGATCAGGACGTTGGCTCGGTCGACGCCGGCATACAACTCCTTGGCCTGGGCGAGGGTGGCCTCGGTGTCGTGGGCGAGGCGCGGGTCGACCTCGATGGAGACCCGGCCCCCTTGCGGGTCTCCTCGGCCAGGTCGTCGTTGTAGCCCTCGCCCGTCGTGATCGCCGCGTGGAAGATCGACGGGTTGGTGGTCACACCGACCACGTTGCTGTCCTTGATCAGCGCGGCGAGGTTGCCGCTGGTGAGCCGACCTCGGGAGAGGTCGTCTAGCCAGATCGAGACGCCCGCGTCGGATAGGGCCTGAAGGTTGGGGTTGCTCATCGTGTCACTTCCCGTTGGTGGTAGGGGACTGCTTCGCTGCATCCTTGACCGAGTCGCGCGCAGCCTTGACCACGGCCTCGACGGTGATGCCGAACTCGCGGAAGAGGGTCTGGTAGTCGGCTGAGGCGCCGAAGTGCTCGAGGCTGACCGAGCGCCCGGCATCGCCGACGATCTCGCGCCAGCCCATCGAGACCCCGGCCTCGACGCTGACCCGGGCCCGGACGGTCGGGGGCAGCACCTTGTCCTGGTAGGACTGGGTCTGCCTCTCGAACCACTCCCGGCACGGCATCGACACGACTCGCGTGGCGATCTTGGCCTTCTCGAGGCGTTCGGCAGCCCCCACAGCGAGCTGCACCTCGGAGCCGGTGGCAACGATGATGACGTCGGGGCTGCCGGCGTTCGATTCCTCGACGAGGACGTAGGCGCCCTTGGCCACCCCGGTGGTCTTGCCATAGATCGTGCGATCCCACGTCGGAACGTTCTGCCGGGTGAGGGCCAGGGCGGTCGGGCCGCTCGCCTTGGTCAGGATCTGGGTCCACGCTGCTGCCGTCTCGTTGGCGTCCGCGGGTCGCACCACGTCGAGTCCCGGGATGGCGCGCAGGGCGGCCAGGTGCTCGACGGGCTGATGGGTCGGGCCGTCCTCACCGAGCCCGATCGAGTCGTGCGTCCACACGTAGGTCACCGGTAGTTGTTGCAGGGCAGCGAGCCGCACGGCCGGGCGCATGTAGTCGGAGAAGACGAGGAACGTGCCCCCGTAGGGCTTGGTGAGTCCTTCCAGGGCGATGCCGTTGAGGATCATGCCCATGCCGTTCTCACGGATGCCGAAGTGCAGGGTCCGCCCGTAGCGGTTCCCCTTGAACTCCTTCGTCTGCTTCGATTTCGGGATGAAGGACGGCTCGCCGTCCATCGTCGTGTTGTTGGAGCCGGCGAGGTCGGCGCTGCCGCCCCAGAGCTCGGGCATGATGTCGGCCAGGGCACTGAGCACCTTGCCGGACGCGGACCGGGTCGCGATGCCCTTGGCGTCCGCGGGGAAGGTCGGCACCGCCTTCGCGAGGCCGGCCGGCGGCTCGCCCGCGACGACGCGGTCGAGCAGGGCGGCCCGATCGGGGTTGGCCTTGCGCCACGCCTGGTAGCCCTTCTCCCACTCGCGGTGAGCTGCCTTGCCGCGCTTGACGACCTGACGGGCGTGCTTGAGCACCGCGGGCTCGACGGCGAAGGTCTTGGCGGGGTCGAAGCCGAGCAGCTCCTTGGTCGCTGCGACCTCGGCGTCACCCAGTGCCGAGCCGTGTGAGGCGCCGGTGTCCTGCTTGGTCGGGGCTGGCCAGGCGATGATGGTGCGCAACTGGACCAGGGTCGGCTTGTTGGTCACCTTCTCCCCGGAGCGGATGGCGGCCATCAGCGAGTCGATGTTCTCGACGTAGTCGGCGCCGTTGGCGTCTCCGCGCCAGTCGACGGTCACGACGTGCCACCCGTAGGCCTCGAAGCGGGCGGCGACGTCCTCGCTGAAGGCGATGTCGGTGTCGTCCTCGATGGAGATCTGGTTGGCGTCATAGAAGACGGTGAGGTTGCCCAACTCCTGGTGGGCGGCGAGGGCGCACGCCTCGTGGCTGACCCCCTCCTGCATGTCACCGTCGGAGGCGATGACGTAGATGTGGTGGTCGAACGGGCTGGCACCTGCCTTGGCGTCCGGGTCGAACAGGCCGCGCTGGCGACGCTGCGCCATCGCCATGCCCACGGCAGAAGCCAGTCCGGAGCCGAGCGGGCCGGTGGTGATCTCCACCCCCTTGGTGTGGTGGACCTCCGGGTGGCCCGGGGTCAACGAGCCCCACGTGCGAAGCGCCTTGAGGTCCGTGATCTCCAGGCCGTAGCCAGACAGGTACAACTGCACGTACTGCGTCAGGCTCGAGTGGCCACAGGACAGGACGAAGCGGTCGCGGCCGAGCCAGCTCGGATCGGACGGGTCGTGGGTCATCACGTTCTGGTAGAGCAGGTAGGCCAGTGGTGCGAGCGACATCGCCGTGCCCGGGTGACCGTTGCCCACCTTCTGCACTGCATCGGCGGCCAGGATCCTGGCAGTGTCGACCGCCCGGACATCGAGGTCGTTCCAGCCGGTCTTGCGCGCGATCGGCCTGGCCAGGCCACGGTCACGCCGGGCGAGGATGTTCTTTGGCGTCGCGGACGCGGACTTGCGGGCTGGTCTGGTCGTCGAGGCGGCTGTGGTGGTCACGAATGGATCTCCTTTGGTGGCGCATCGTCAGGCTCGTACTCAGCGAGCCTATCCCTCTCGTGTGAGGCTCGACAGATGGGAACGCGCCCGGGCCACCTGGGCAGTAGGCAGGGGCCAACCGGTGGCGGGGTGCTGCCACACTGCTGGCGCCGCAGGGTTAGACTGGGGCCGGCCCTGCCCCCCGCAGACCTGAGGCGTTCGGCTGGACGAAACGCAGGCGACTCACTCGCACCCGATCGAACAATGAGGCAACCAGTGACCACGGTGGACCCCCGCGCCGACCTATCGGCGCTGAGCGGACCCGGCTCGGGCCTCAAGTTCACCATCGGTCAGTACGTCTCGCTGACGAAGCCGCGGATCATCGAGTTGCTGCTCATCACGACGATCCCGGTGATGTTCCTTGCCGAGCAGGGCGTCCCGAACCTCTGGCTGGTGCTGGCGACCCTGGTCGGTGGCTCCCTCTCGGCCGGCGCGGCCAACACCCTCAACTGCTACATCGACCGCGACATCGATGCGGTGATGCACCGGACGAGCAAGCGCCCGCTCGTGACCGGGGCCATCTCGCCCCGCAGCGCGCTCACCTTCGGACTCGTCCTCACCGTCGTCTCGACCCTGTGGCTCGGCTTCCTGGTCAACTGGGTGAGCGCGTGGCTCGCCTTCGGTGCGGTGCTGATGTATGTCGTCGGCTACACGTGGATCCTCAAGCGCCGCACCACCCAGAACATCGTCTGGGGTGGGGCCGCGGGGTGCATGCCGGTGCTCATCGGCTGGTCAGCAGTGACCGGCACGGTGAGTTGGTCGGCGTTCATCCTCTTCATGGTCATCTTCTTCTGGACGCCGCCGCACTACTGGCCGCTGTCGTTGCGCTACAAGCAGGACTACGCCGATGCCCACGTCCCGATGCTCCCGGTGGTCGAGCGGTTCGTCGTGGTGGCCCGCCAGATCGTGCTCTACTCGTGGGCCATGGTGCTCACCTCGCTGGCCCTGATCCCGGTCCAGCACGTCGGCTGGGTCTACACCATCGCGGCCCTCGGCTCGGGCGGACTGTTCCTCGTCGAGGCGCACCGCCTCCTGTCCAGGGCCAAGGCGGGCCTGGCCGAGGAGGTCCTCAAGCCGATGCGGCTCTTCCACTTCTCGATCACCTACCTGACGATCCTCTTCATCGGCGTCGCGCTCGACCCGATCTGGCACCTGCCGCTGCCCGGCCTGTCCTGATCCCAGGTCGAGTGGCCTCGCCCCGCTCAGGTCGAGTGGCCCCGCTGCTCAGATCGGGTTGCGGCGGGTCTCCAGGACTCCGTAGGTGAGCGCCACGACGAGCAGGCTGGCCCCGAGCATGTGGAACAGGACGAGGATCTCGGGCAGCTGGGTGAAGTACTGGACGTAGCCGATGAGACCCTGCGCGATCGTCACGACCATAACCGCCTTCCAGGCGCCTCGGACTCGCTCCCGTTCCGGGTCTGACGCGCTGGTCAGCCAGACCGCGGCCAGGGTGGCGATGACGAGTCCGGTGAAGAGCATGACCAGGTCGGCGTGCATCCACGAGACGAACCTCGGGTCGAAGCCGGTCCGGGCCGGTGCCACCGCGTCGCCGGAGTGCGGCCCCGATCCGGTCACGACGGTCCCGAGCAGCAACACCACCGCGCCGACCCCGAGGGTGCCCCAGGCAAGTTGCCTGGCGAGGGGGTGCACCACGGGCTCGCCCGGTCCGTCCGTGTTGTCGCGTGCCCCGCGCAGCAGCGCCGTCGAGAGGCCGACGAGCAGCGCCGACATGAGGAAGTGGAACATCACCGTCCACGGGTTGAGCCCGGTGCGCACGGTGATGCCGCCGACGATCGCCTGAGCTGCGACGCCACCGAGGATCGCGTAGGAGACCCGGTGCATGCGTCGTCGGCTCGGCCACCGGGTCACCACGGCCCAGATGGCGAGAACCGCGAGGATGCCGACCATCCCGGTCAACGTCCGGTTGCCGAACTCGATGAACTTGTGGATCCCCTGCTCCTGGTGCGCGACCGGCACGAAGGACCCCGGGACGCACTCGGGCCACGTGGGGCAGCCGAGGCCGGACCCGGTGAGGCGCACGACACCGCCGGTGACGATGATGAGGATCTCCCCGATGAGGTTCGCCAGCAGGATCGGCACCACCCAGGTGCTGCGAGCGGCGGGAATGTGGCTCCGCTCAAGGAACAGCGCCAGTCGGCTCTCGTAGGAAGTGGCGGGGACGGAGACGCGCGTTGACACGACATGAGGGTATGCCGCCCACGACCGATTGCGTGCATCGCCGCGAACGAAGGCCTTCCGCCCCGAGTGCGCATCCGCTGGCCCGGCCCGGGGGTGGTGCTTCGTGCTCGGAGTCAGTCCGACCAGCGGAACCAACGAGCGGCCAGCGCCGAGCAGATGATGGCCCACACGACCACGACCAGAAGCGCACCAGGATTCAAGGCCCCGTCGACGAGAGCCGACCGCAAGCCGTCGGCGAGACCCGCAGAGGGGAGCAGGCCCGCCACGGTCTCGGCCGCACCCGGGAACTGGGTCCGCGGCACGATGACCCCGCCGGCAGCGAGCAGGACGATCCAGATGAGGTTGGCGAGGGCCAGCACGGCTTCGGCGCGCAGGGTCCCCGCGATGAGCAGGGCGAGCGAGACGAACGCCCACGTGCCCACGAGGACGAAGAGAGCGGCATACAGGAGGCCCGAGAGGTCTGGACGCCACCCGAGCGCGAGGCCCAGCCCGCCCAGCACGATGATCTGGATGAGCTCGACGACGAGCGTGGCAACCACCTTGGCTGCGATCAGCCCGCCCCGCCCCAACGGTGTGACGCCCAGATAGCGCAACACCGAGTAGCGGCGGTCGAAGCCGGTCGCGATGGCCTGTGAGGTGAAGGCAGCTGACAGGATGCACAGCGCGAGCACGCCCGGCACGGCCACGTCGATCCGCCGGCCGGGGCCGAGTGAGGGTGCGCTGGAGAGGTGCAGGCCGACCAGCACCATCGCCGGGAGGATGAGGGAGACGAGGAGCTGCTCGCCGTTGCGCAACAGCGTGCTGACCTCGAAGCGGGTCTGAGCCAGGACCCGGGTGGGCGTGGGGGCCGCTTGGGGTTGACTCGTCATGCGCTGCCCTTCCTCGTGAGGGCGAAGTAGACGGCCTCGAGGCCACGTCCCTCGGTGACCTCGGCCAAGGATCCCTCGGCGACGGTTCGTCCGGCGTTCATGATGACGAGGTGGTCAGCGAGGCGCTCGGCCTCGTCGAACGAGTGCGTCGTCACGACGATCGAGGTCCCGGCGGCGCGCAACTCGCTGATCAGGTCCCACACGTCGAGACGGCCGTGCGGGTCCAGGCCGGCCGCCGGCTCGTCGAGGAAGAGCACCTCGGGGCGTCCGAGCAGCGCCGCTGCGAACGCGAGGCGCTGCTTCTGGCCGCCGGAGAGTCTCCGGACGGTGGTGTTGGCGAAGTCGTGGACGCCGAGCCGCTCCGCGGTGGCCCCGACGTCGGCCGGCTCCGCGTAGAGGCGGGCCAGGTGCTCGAGGAGACGGATCGGCTTCGCGCCGTTGGGCAGGCCCCCGGCCTGGAGCATGACCCCGACCCGAGCACGGTGATCAGGCCCAGCCGTGGCCGGGTCCGCGCCGAGCACCTCGACCGTTCCGGCGTCCGGACGCTGCAGGCCGACCGCACATTCGATGGCGGTGGTCTTCCCCGCGCCGTTGGGGCCGAGCACCGCCGTCACGGCGCCTCGCGGGGCCTGCCACGTCAGCCCGTCGAGGGCCGACACGGCTCCGAAGGTGCGGCGCAGCTCGGTCAGGGTCACGGCTGCGCTCATGGCTGATGAGTCTAGGCTTGCAGGCGGTGAGCCCCGCGGCGCCCCCAGCGTTTGACCCGACCGAATACGCGGACCGCCGGCCCACCCGCCCGCACCTTTTCTGCCCCACCCGCCCGCACCCTGTCTGCCCCACCCGCCCGCACCCTGTCTGCCCCACCCGCCCGCACCCTGTCTCACCCACACCCTGGAGTCACCCCGTGCAGATCGACCCCGCAGCCAAGCCGTTCACCGCCATGGCGGCCATCCCGACGGTGCTGGCCGCGGTGGCCCGACGGCCGCGCACGACCTTGGGGCTCGGGCTGCTCACGGCTGCCGTCACGCTCTTCTTCCGGGACCCGGAGCGGGCCCCGGACCTCGTCCCGATCGCTGATCCCGATGTCGTGCTCGCGCCGGCCGACGGGATGATCATGTATGTGGGACCCGCTCAGGACGGGGTCGGGCCGGCGGGGGAGTGGCAGCAGGTGAGCATCTTCCTCTCGTTGCTGGACGTCCACATCAACCGGTCTCCGTACGGCGGGCGCGTCGTCGGTGTGACCCACCAGCCGGGACGCTTCCTCGCTGCCTACCGGGCCGCCAGCGCCACGAAGAACGAGCGCTCCGAGATCACGGTCGAGCGAGTGGTGGACGGGAGCGTGCGGACCGTCATCTATCGGCAACTCGTCGGCCAACTCGCCCGGCGGGTCGTCACCAGGATCCGGCCCGGCGACGAGGTCGGCACCGGGGAGCGGATGGGGCTGATGAAATTTGGGTCCCGGATGGACGTCTTCCTCCCGACCGAGGTGTCGCTCGAGGTGCGCAAGGGCGGCCGTGCCGTCGGCGGGGAGACCGTGCTCGGGCGGTTCCCCGCGTCAGGCCCCCAGTGATGGCCCCCTCCAGCTCCGCGGGTCGCCGGATGGAGCGGACCCGCCGCGGTTGGCGGCTGGTCTCCTCCACCGGCGCACGGGTCGTCCCGCTGAGGCGGCTCGACCCGAGGACCCGGGCCCGGGTGATGTTGCCGAGCCTGTTCACCCTGGGCAACATGCTGTGCGGCTTCTCAGCGGTGCTCGTCTCCTTCCAGGGCAAGTTCCGGCTGGCCGCGGTGCTCATCGCCATCTCCATCGTGTTGGACATCGCTGACGGGGCAGTGGCCCGGGCGGTCGGGGCGATCACGCCCTTCGGGCTGCAGTTCGACTCCCTGGCCGACCTCATCTCGTTCGGCATCGCCCCGGCGGTGCTCGTCTACACGTGGGCGCTGCCCGCCTACCCGACGTGGGCGTGGATCGGGGCGATGTTCTGGCTCGCCTGCGCGGCCTATCGCCTGGCCCGCTTCAACGTGACGATCGATCCGATGGCCGACAAGCGCTACTTCGTCGGGCTCGCCAGTCCGGCGGCGGCAGCGGTCGTCATCGCCACCGTCTTCGCCATCGACGGACCGCTCTACGGCTGGGCCCCGATCCTGCCGGTGGCCGCCGGCGTCCTCCCGGCCGCGCTCATGGCGACCTCGTTCCGCTTCCGGTCCTTCCGCTCCCTCATCGCCGGGGACAACCTCTGGCTGACGGGTGGCCTGCTGCTGCTGCTCATCCTCGGCCTGGTCATCGTGCCCGGACCGACCGGGATCGTGCTCGCCTACGGCTACGTGCTCACCTGCCCCCTCGGCTGGCTCACCGCGGGGTTGCGTCGCCGGGTGCTGGGCCCGGAGTACGTCGCGCCACCACGGACCAAGATGCCGTCCGTGCTGATGCCGATCGTCGACCCTGAAGAGATCCCAGACGACTCAGACGACTCAGATGACTCTGACGACTCCGCTGACGCGAACGAGCCGAACGTCTCGGGCATTTGCAGGAGTGCCGCTGTCCGCGACACCGATGGGCCCGGACCGGTCGATCGCGATGAGAGCGGCCCGGCCAACGGTTGAGTTAGGACACATGAGTAAATAAACACGTCTAGTGATGTTTTGGGTGGGACGATGGGGTATGGCAGTTGCTCCCGACGTCATCGTTTCGATGCGGGCGAAGTTCGATGCTCTGCTGCCGCATCTGGATGAGCGGGCGCAACGGTTGACGCTGGCTGCGGAGGCGCGCTCGTTGGGGTATGGCGGGATCGCGGCGGTGGCGCGCGCTTCGGGCTCGTCGCGATCGCGGGTGCAGCAGGGCGTGGCGGAGTTGGAGCGAGGTGAGGCGCCCACTGGTCGGGTGCGTCGTCCTGGCGGGGGCCGTAAGCCGGTGACCGAGACCGATCCGGACCTGGTCAGCGCGCTGTTGTCGCTGGTGGAGCCGACCCGTCGCGGGGATCCGGAGTCAGCGCTGTGTTGGACGACGTTGTCGCTGAAGCATCTGGTCGATGAGCTTGCCAAGACGGGCCATCGGGTCTCGACGTGGACCGTGGCGAACCTACTGCGCGAGCAAGGGTTCAGCTTGCAGGCGAACTCCAAGACGATCGAGGGACGTCAACATCCTGACCGGGACGGCCAGTTCTCCCACCTCAACGCTGAGGCCATGGCGCACGTCGCTGCAGGAGAGCCGGTGATCAGCGTGGACACCAAGAAGAAGGAACTGGTCGGCGAGTTCCTGAACAAGGGCCGTGAGTGGCGGCCTCAGGGCCAGCCGACACCGGTGAGCGTGCACGACTTCAAGGACAAGGAACTGGGGAAGGTGAACCCGTACGGGGTCTATGACGTGGCCGCCGACACCGGATGGGTATCGGTCGGCATCGACCACGACACGTCAGCATTCGCAGTGAACACGATCCGGTCCTGGTGGGAATCGAAGGGCCAGCTCGCCTACCCCGACGCGCGGCGGCTGATGATCACCGCAGACGGGGGCGGCTCCAACGGGTACCGCACCAGGCTCTGGAAGGTTGAGCTCGCCCAGTTCGCCGCCGACACCGGCCTGACCATCACCATGTGCCACCTTCCACCGGGCACCAGCAAGTGGAACAAAATCGAGCACCGACTGTTCTCCCGGATCTCGATCAACTGGCGCGCCCGCCCCCTCACCAGCCGTGAAGTCATCCTGAACGCGATCTGCGCGACCACAACTGCGTCCGGCACCCCCGTCCAAGCTGTCCTAGATACCGCGGAATACCCCGCAGGAATCAAGGTCCCCGACCAGAAGATGCGTCAACTCGAAGACACCGGAGTCCTCGTCCGCGACGACTGGCACGGCGAATGGAACTACACGCTCAACCCGCCCGACACGGCAAAGTAATTGACTCACGCCCCCTTAGGCGTGCCTTACCTGAGACTTAGGCGTCCCTTACTGGCATCTGACAGGCAATTAGGACACACTCTTGTTGTGTTTATACCCGAAAGCGTGAGTCGCGAGTCGCGAGAGGTCGAGCCTGCCTCGCCGCTCGAGTCACGCACCCGCTCCCGGGTGGTGCAGATGGTGTCCGTCGACGGCCCGATCACGGCCGCGGAGTTGGGTCGGCACCTGGATCTGACGCCGGCCGCGGTCCGCCGTCACCTCGACGTGCTGGTCGAGCAGGGCGTCGTGGTCGTGCACGAACCCGCCGCAGGCCCGCGGGGTCGGGGGCGCCCGGCGCGGGCGTTCGTCGTCTCCGAGGCGGGCCACGAGTCCCTCGAGGCCGACTACGACGTCCTCGCGGTCGAGGTGCTGCGTTATCTCGAGCAGACCGCTGGGGCTGGCGCCGTGGAGAGTTTTGCCCAACAGCGCGTCGGTGCCCTCGAGCAGCGGTATGCCGCGGTGCTCGCTCACGCTGGCGACGACCCGGCGGTGCGCGTCGGCGTGCTCGTCGAGGCACTGACCGCCGATGGCTATGCTGCCACGGCCCGACCCGTCGGGGTGGACGGAGCGACCGGCATCCAGCTGTGCCAAGGGCACTGTCCGGTCCAGCAGGTCGCAGCGCAGTTCCCGGCCTTCTGCGACGCAGAGACCGACGCGTTCTCTCGACTGCTGGGCGTGCACGTCCAACGACTTGCCACGCTCGCGGGCGGACACCACGTCTGCACCACGTTCATCCCAATCAGTGGACTCACGCGGAAGCCCGGGCCGGGCCTCAGCGTTGACACCTCTGAGCACCCAGACCGATCTACCGACCGTCACGCCGATCACATCAAGGAAAGGTCCTCTTCATGAGCACCAACATCGAGGAGCGCAATCCGGGTCTGAAAGACCTGGGGCGCTACGAGTACGGCTGGGCCGACAGTGACGTTGCCGGAGCCACGGCCAAACGGGGTCTCAACGAGGACGTCGTGCGGGACATCTCGGCGCGCAAGAACGAGCCTGAGTGGATGACCAAGCTGCGGCTCAAGAGCCTGTCGCTCTTCGGCAAGAAGCCGATGCCGACGTGGGGCTCGGACCTGACCGGTCTCGACTTCCAGAACATCAAGTACTTCGTGAAGTCGACCGAGAAGCAGGCCGCGACCTGGGACGACCTGCCCGATGACATCAAGAACACCTACGACCGGCTCGGCATCCCCGAGGCCGAGAAGCAGCGCCTGGTCTCCGGTGTCGCGGCACAGTACGAGTCCGAGGTGGTCTACCACCAGATCCGCTCCGACCTCGAGGAGAAGGGCGTCATCTTCCTCGACACCGACAGCGGCCTGCGCGAGCACGAGGACCTCTTCCGGGAGCACTTCGCGACGGTCATCCCGGCCGGCGACAACAAGTTCGCCTCGCTCAACACCGCGGTGTGGTCCGGCGGATCCTTCATCTACATCCCGAAAGGCGTGCACGTCGACATCCCGCTGCAGGCCTACTTCCGGATCAACACCGAGAACATGGGCCAGTTCGAGCGGACCCTGATCATCGCCGACGAGGGCTCCTACGTGCACTACGTCGAGGGCTGCACGGCGCCGATCTACAAGTCGGACTCGCTGCACTCGGCCGTTGTCGAGATCATCGTCAAGAAGAACGCCCGGGTGCGCTACACGACGATCCAGAACTGGTCCAACAACGTCTACAACCTCGTCACCAAGCGCGCCACCTGCGAAGAGGGCGCGACGATGGAGTGGATCGACGGCAACATCGGCTCCAAGGTGACGATGAAGTACCCAGCGGTGTTCCTCATGGGCGAGCACGCCAAGGG
>CAJDTW010000040.1_pt1 | contig 23662 bp, 24 predicted proteins | sample 7389911 | NCBI WGS metagenome assembly CAJDTW01 (sample SAMEA7055652, study PRJEB34461) | soil metagenome | biome: terrestrial ecosystem; feature: Peninsula; material: soil | place: Antarctica | collected 2016 | reverse complement strand
TGGGCGCCGTCCTGCTCACGGCCGGCACCGCGGTCTTCGTCGCGGCGGAGTTCTCCCTGGTGGCCTTGGACCGGCCGACCGTTCAGCGAGCCATCGACAGCGGCGACGCGCGAGCGCGCGTAGTCCTGCAATCGCTCAAGCAACTGTCTACCCAACTGTCGGCGGCCCAGGTCGGCATCACCGTCACCACGTTGGTCGTCGGCTATCTGGCGCAGCCATCGATCGGACGCCTCCTCGAGGGCCCGCTGGGTGCCATCGGTCTTGCCGACGCAGCGGTGGCGGCTGTCTCGAGTGCGGTGGCGCTCATCCTCGCCACCTTGTTCTCGATGCTCTTCGGGGAGCTGCTGCCCCAGTTCCTCGGCATCTCCGCACCGCTCGCGACGGCCAAGGTCGTGGCCCTGCCGGTGCGGGTCTTCGCGGGACTGGTCAGGCCGCTGATCGTGGCGCTCAACGGATCGGCCAACCGGTTCCTGAGGGTGCTCGGCATCGAGCCACAGGAGGAACTGTCCGGCGCCCGGACACCCCAGGAGCTGCGTAGCCTCGTCCAGCGCTCGGCCGAGGCCGGCACGCTCGACGTCACGACAGCGCGGATGCTGACCAAGTCGCTCGGCTTCGGGGAGCGCACGGCTGACGACGTCATGACGCCGCGCGTGCGCTGCAGCGGCATCCACCGGGACGAGTCGGCCGAGGACGTGCTCAAGCTGTCCCGGCGCACCGGCCACTCCCGCTTCCCGGTCCTGGGCCGGGACTGGGACGACATCGATGGCTTCGTCCACGTCAAGAAGGCGATGGCCGTCCCGCACGGCCGGCGCAAGGACGTCCCGGTCTCGGCCCTGATGTCCGAGCGGCTCATCGTCCCCGAGACGATCCGGCTCGACCCATTGCTGCGCCAGCTGCGGGAGGGGGGCTTCCAGATGGCGGTCGTCGTCGATGAATACGGCGGGACATCAGGTGTGGTCACCCTCGAGGATGTCGTCGAGGAGATCGTCGGCGAAGTTGCCGATGAGCATGACCGGACCCGCCCGAGTGGCCGCGAGTTGCTGGACGGCTCCTGGACGGTGCCGGGGCTCTGGCGTCCGGACGAGGTCCGTGACGCCTTCGACGCGGAGGTGCCGGACCACCCGACCTATGAGACGACCGGCGGCTTCGTGATGGAGGCTCTGGGCCGGGTCCCGGTCGTCGGAGACGTCGTGCAGGTCCCGGGTTGGACGATCCACGTGGTGCGGTTGGACGGCCGCCGGATCGAGCGGTTGCGCTTCGTCCCGGACCTGTCATCCGAGCCGACATCCGACCCGTCACCTCCACCGTCGTCCGATCAGCCCCCGCAGACCGAGGGCGGGGCGTCGCCGCATGGGTAACATCTGGACCTACCTCTTCTCGCTCCTGCTCCTGTTCGGCAACGCATTCTTCGTCGGGGCAGAGTTCGCCGCGATGGCCGTGCGCCGCTCCGCTCTCGAGCCCCTCGCCCAGGCCGGGAGCAAGCGTGCCGCGACGAGCCTTGAGGCGCTCGAGCGGCTCGGGTCGATGCTGGCCACCGCACAACTGGGGATCACGCTGTGCTCGGTCGGGCTGGGCGCGTTGGCCGAGGCCGCCCTGCACCACCTCTTCGAGCCGGTCTTCGCCGGGTGGGGGCTGTCCGATGCCTGGGCCAGCGGCGCCGCCCTCGCCGTGGCGCTGCTCATCGTGTCCTACCTGCACGTCGTCGTCGGCGAGATGATCCCCAAGAACCTCGCCATCGCGGGCCCGGAGCGGGCCGCGCTGCTCCTGGTCCCACAGCTCTATTTCCTCTCCAAGGCCCTGCGCCCGATCGTGCACGCCATGGAGGTGGTGGCCAAGAGGCTCGTCCGGCTCTTCGGCATCGAGCCCAAGGACGAGATCGCGTCCGCCTTCACTGCCGAGGAGGTCGCAGAGATCGTCAGCGAATCCCGTCGCGAGGGACTCATCGAGGAGGAGCGCCACGGACTGGTGAGCAAGACGCTCGAGTTCTCCGACAAGCTCGCTCGCGATGTCGCGGTCCCGTCGGATGCCCTGACCTGTGTCACCCTGGGCGCGACCCCGGCCGACATCGAGCGACTCGTCGCCAAGCAGGGCTTCTCGCGCTACCCCGTCACTGACGCCGCGGGTGAGATCGCCGGCTACGTCCACCTCAAGGACGTCCTCTATGCCGATGACGAGCGCTACCAGTTGCCCATCCCGCCCAAGCGGATCCGCCGGCTGGCCGCGGTCCGTCCGGAGGACGAGATCGAGGACGTGCTCGCGACGATGCAGCACACCGGTGCGCACCTGGCTCGGGTCACCGATGATGCCGGGGCTGTCACGGGGGTCGTCTTCCTCGAGGACGTCCTCGAGGAACTCGTGGGAGAGGTCACCGACAGCACGCAGCGGTGACGCGCGGTCCCAGCCCAGCGGCCTACGAACGCGTTGGTATGCCGCTGACCTCAGTTCGTCGGGCGGCTCTCCTGTCGCTTCAGGTGGCGCAGGTAGGCGGCGCCACGTGGCGACACCTCGAGGATCTCTCGGGTCCACGGACCGCTGGTGCGACCGAGATCCACCTTCGCGACTGCCTCACTGCGTGCCACCGACCGTGACGCGGGCGGTGTCCCAGCGTCGGAATGCCTGAGTGACGACGCCTGACCGGATCGCCGTGGCGACCCTTGGAGATCCTCACGGGCCCATGGTCCCAGACCCGGTCGGTCCTGCGGACCTCGTCGGGCGACCGACCGAGCGTCGGTCCCCGGTCAGCCGGGCCCGACCGAGTCGACGACCTCGCCGGGCGCCTGCCGTCGCACGTGGGTGGTGGCCAGGTTGCCGTCGACGAAGCCGAGCGACGTGATGTAGGTGGCCATCGCGTGGTCGGTGAGCCGGAGCGTCCAGATCCCGTTGAGGTGCTCCTCGACGGTCAGCGCGAGCGAGTCGGCCTGGACAGCCGGGTAGGCGCTTTGGACCGCGGCCACCGCAGCCTGGTGGGCCTGGTCGTGGTCGAAGGCTCCGGTGGTGCTCGCGCAGACCTGCTCCAGCACCGCCCGAAAGGAGGATCCGACAGCCTCGACGGTCTGGTCGGGGAGAACTCCGGTCGGGTCGGTCGCCAAGGTGATCGCGATCTGGGCCTCGGCGGTCGGCTGCGCGCCGGTGCGGTGGGTCCGACCCAGGTGGACCACGAGAGCTTCCGTCTCGGGCCGCGCCAGCCCCGTGAGGACCAGGCCGAGGGATTCCGCGGGGTCGAAGGGCCGGGCTGCGGCGGCCAGTGGCGCAGCAAGGAGGAACACGTCATGGGGAGTCGTGTGGAGGGCCACGCCGTAGGCCACCCTGATGGACAGCCGGGCCAGGGCGGGGAGTGCGTCCGCGTGCAGCATGCCTCCAGCGTGCGTCCCTCCGGGGCTCAGGGTCAATGCCCGCTACGGTGGTCCGATGATCACGGTCGATCTGGCGCGGAGCCTCGTCGTCGGGGGAGTGTTGTGGCAACCGCAGCCAGGAGATCGCTTCACCATCGACCGGCCCAACGTGGTGGGGGAGATCTTCTGGATCAGCGAGTTGACCATCGATGTGCTCACCTACCACGGGCAACCGTTGCTCGGCTTCAACGGGACGACCGAGTGGGCTCTGGACTCGGTCACGCTCGACGTCGCGCTGTGGCTACCGCGCGAGGACCAGTTGCGTGAGTTGCTCGGCGCTCGCTTCGCTGCGCTCGAGGCAACGCCGCCGCAGTGGACGGTGCGGTTGCACGCCGGTGACACCGTGACGGCGGACTTCGTCGACCCCGATGTCGAGTGCGCGTACGCCCGGGCCGTGCTGGCCATCGTGTGACTGGCGTCGGTGCAAGCAGCACGCCCGCCAACCGCATTTGTGCAGGTCAGCGGGCGTTCAAGGGGTGCCCCCGGCAGGATTCGAACCTGCGCCACCGCCTCCGGAGGGCGGTGCTCTATCCCCTGAGCTACGGGGGCGGCATGCGCACGAGTGCGCCCGGTGAGATTAGCACCGGTCGGGCCTGTTCTTCGAATGGAGGGGCCGCCGGCGACTCCCCGTCCTGGGCCGACAGCGCCTGACCGGGGGTCTGTCGGGGTCCCCGTCCGGCCCGTCGAGGCCGGCCACTTCGCGTCTGGTCGCTTGCTGGGGCTGGAGTCGTCTGAGTGGTGTCGCCCCCTCGTAGACTTCACGCCATGACCCCGGAAGCGCTGCGTGACGTCCTCGAGGCCGTGGCCATGCGTGCTGCCCGGATCGGGGCCCTGCCCGACGAGGCCGAGGGGGGCCCCCCGATCGGCGCGATCTTTCGCCCGGTCGACGCCAGGATGGCCGGGGTCGTGGCCGACTGGGTCACTCCCGTCGCCCAGCGGTGGGCGCCGGACCTCGACCTTGACCCCACCGAGCTCGCGACGGTCCTGGCCCAGGGCCTCGCGGAAGATCGGCGCATTGACGCCGTCGAGGTGGCGCCGAGTGGGCTGCTGGCCATCACCCTCAGCGACCAAGCGCGCGCCGAGATCATCCGCTCGGTGGCCCACCAGGAGGCGACCTACGCCCTTGAGTCGCCAGCGAGTTATGTGCCGGTGGAGAGTGCGGCGCCGGGGAGCCGGCCGGCGTGCGACCAGGTGGTGCGGGCCCAGCGTGCTCATGCACGGATGTGTCGCCTGACCCGCAATGCCGAGGCCGCCGGCGTGGAGGTCCGGGAGGGCTCACGGCTCGAGGAGCTCACCCACGTCTCCGAGCGGCTCCTGCTCGTCGCGCTGGCAGATCTACCGCAGCGGCTCGCGACACAGGCGGGTGATCGGGCGCAACAGGAGCGAGCCCTGGCCGAGCTCGGGGGGCTTGCGGATGGGTGGGCTCATCCCCTGCGCCCGCAGCGGCTCGGGGATCCGGTGCTGCCGATCTATGGCGCTCGGCTCGAGTTGGCGCAGGCGACCCGGATCGTCTTGCGCAATGGACTGGCCCGGCTGGGCGTCGCTGCCCCCGAAAGAATGTGATGATGCGCGCCCATGAGGCAGGAGCCCTGCATGCCGAGGGATATCGGGGTCCGGCCTGGCTCTCCACTCCGGTCGACGTCAACGATCTTGTCCCATCCCTGTGGGCCGGCTCGGTGGCGCGAGACGTCGACGGAGAGCTCACCGTCGGGGGCGTCTCCGCCTCCGACCTGGCGCAGGAGCACGGCACCCCTGCCTACATCATCGACGAGGACGACTTCCGGGCCCGGGCCCGGGAGTTCACCCGGGCCTACGGGGCTGCCTTCGATCGGCTCTCGGGCGCCGATGTCTATTACGCCGGTAAAGCCTTCCTGTGCACCGAGGTCGCCCGGTGGATCGACGCGGAGGGGCTGCGTCTTGACGTGTGCTCGGGTGGCGAACTGGTGGTGGCCCAACGGGCCGGACTGCCAGGGGATCGGATCGGGGTGCATGGCAACAACAAGAGCGTGACCGAGATCCGGTCGGCGCTCGAGTACGGCGTCGCACGCATCGTCATCGACTCGTTCGAGGAGATCGAACGGGTCTCGCAGGTCGCCGCCGAGCTCGGAGTCGTGGCGCCGGTCCTGATCCGCGTCACGGTCGGGGTCGAAGCGCACACCCACGAGTTCATCGCGACGGCCCACGAGGACCAGAAGTTCGGCTTGTCGCTGGCCGGTGGACAGGCTTTTGAAGCGGCCCGTCGGATCCTGGCGCTGCCGCAGACGCTGCGCCTGCTCGGCCTGCACAGCCACATCGGGTCACAGATCTTCGACGTGGCCGGCTTCGAGGTGTCGGCACGGAGGGTCCTCGGACTGCATTCCCGCGTGGTCAGGGAGCTGGGCGCCGTATTGCCCGAACTCGACCTGGGCGGCGGATTCGGCATCGCCTACACGACCGAGCACGATCCGCTGCCTCCCACGCTGCTCGCAAACGGGATGGCCGAGATCGTCGAGCGGGAGTGCCGAGCCGACGGCATCGCGATCCCGAGGATCTCGATCGAGCCCGGTCGCGCGATCGCCGGCCCGAGCACCTTCACCCTCTATGAAGTTGGCACCGTCAAAGCGGTCGACCTCGACGGCGGGGCGTCGCGCGTCTACGTCTCCGTCGACGGGGGCATGAGCGACAACATCCGGACCGCGCTCTACGCGGCGAACTTTTCGTGCACGGTGGCCAATCGTCGTTCCTCGGCCGCTCCGGTGCTGGCTCGCGTGGTCGGCAAGCACTGCGAGAGCGGCGACATCGTCGTCATGGACGAGTTCCTTCCCTCCGACATCGGCGCCGGGGACCTCATCGCAGTGCCCGGCACCGGCGCCTATTGTCGTGCGCTGTCGAGTCAGTACAACCACACCCCCCGCCCGCCCGTCGTCGCGGTGCGCGAGGGCCGGTCCCGGGTGATCGTGCGTCGTGAGACGATCGACGACATCCTCGCCCTCGACCTGTGAGGGCGTTCGTCATGATGACCGTCAATCGTCCGCTCGTGATGTCCGGATCTCGAAACAATGACGGCCTCTGGGGCGTTCAGACGGCAGGATTGACGCGTGGACACTGGTGAGAGCAAGCAACCGCTGCGCATCGCGCTGCTCGGGTGTGGGGTGGTCGGCACTGCCGTCGCCCGACTCCTGATCGAACACGGGGACGACATGGCGGCCCGCGTGGGGGCTCGACTCGAGATCGTGGGCATCGCCGTGCGTCGTCCCGGCCGGGACCGGAGCGACACGGGGATCGACGCGAGCCTCTTCACCGGCGACGCCGAGGACCTGGTGACGCGCGCCGATGTCGTCGTGGAGGTGATCGGCGGGATCGAGCCCGCGAGGTCGCTCATCCTGCGCGCCATGCAGCACGGCGCCTCCGTCGTCACGGCCAACAAGGCGCTGCTCGCCGAGGACGGCCCGACGCTCTATGCCGCAGCCGCCGAGTATGGGGTGGACCTCTACTACGAGGCCTCCGTCGCGGGTGCGATCCCGCTGCTGCGCCCGCTGCGCGAGTCGCTCGCGGGTGACGAGGTGCGCAAGGTGCTCGGCATCGTCAACGGCACGACCAACTACGTGCTCGACAAGATGGACAGCACCGGGGCCGGCTTCGCCGACGCGGTCGAGCAGGCGCAGGCGCTCGGCTACGCCGAGGCGGACCCGACCGCGGATGTCGAGGGCTTCGACGCGGCCGCCAAGGCTGCGATCCTCGCCTCGCTCGCCTTCCACACCCGAGTCGCAGGCACCGATGTGTACCGCGAGGGGATCACGGAGGTCTCGGCCGCTGACGTGGCTGCGGCGGCGGACATGGACTCCGTGGTCAAGCTCCTGGCGATCTGCGAGCGGACCGAGCAGGGCGTATCGGTCCGGGTGCACCCGGCGATGATCCCGAGAACGCACCCCCTCGCTGGCGTCCGGGAGGCGTTCAACGCGGTCTTCGTCGAGGCCGACGCCGCTGGGCAACTCATGTTCTATGGACGCGGCGCCGGTGGTGATCCGACCGCTTCCGCCGTGCTCGGCGACCTGGTGGCGGTGGCCCGGCATCGCGTCGGTGGCGGCCTCGGCCCGGGGGAGTCGAGTTATGCCGATCTGCCCGTCCTCGGCATGAGCGAGTCGATGACGCGCTATCACATCAGCCTCGACGTCGAGGACCGGTCGGGGGTGCTGGCCAAGGTGGCAGCGGCGTTCGCCGCCAACGACGTGTCGATCGAGACCGTGCGCCAGCAGCCCTTCCGACACGAGGACGGCAAGATCGCCGGTGCCAACCTCATCATCGTGACGCACAGCGCCCGCGACGGCGCCCTCAGCGCCACGGTCGATCAACTGCGCACCCTCGACGTCGTGCGCGGCGTCAACTCCGTCATGCGTGTGGAAGGTTCGTGATGGCTCATCAGTGGCGCGGCGTGATCCGCGAGTACGCCGACCGGCTCCCCACGCTCGAAGGTATGCCGGTCATCACCCTCCATGAGGGTGGCACCCCCTTGATCCACGCCGAGAAGTTGTCGGCGCGCGTCGGGGCGCAGGTCTACCTCAAGTACGAGGGCCTCAATCCCACCGGGTCGTTCAAGGACCGCGGCATGACCACTGCGATCTCGGTCGCCGCAGGCAAGGGAGCCAAGGCCGTCATCTGCGCGAGCACCGGCAACACGAGTGCCTCTGCGGCGGCGTATGCGACCAAGGCCGGCATGGCCTGTGGCGTCCTGGTCCCCGATGGCAAGATCGCGATGGGCAAATTGAGCCAGGCCATCGCCCACGGGGCAACCCTGCTGCAGGTCGACGGCAACTTCGATGACTGCCTCACGCTGGCCCGCAAGCTGGCCGAGGCCTACCCGGTCGAACTGGTCAACTCGGTCAACCCGGCGCGGATCGAGGGGCAAAAGACAGCTGCCTTCGAGATCGTCGATGCCTTGGGGGACGCCCCGGACATCCACTGCCTTCCGGTGGGCAACGCGGGCAACATCACGGCCTACTGGAGGGGCTACCAGGAGTACTTCAGTGATCCCGGCGTGAGCGATCAGCCCGGCCCCGCCACGACGCTGCCGATCATGTGGGGATTCCAGGCCGCCGGAGCCGCGCCGCTCGTCCTCGGCCACCCGGTCGACCACCCCGAGACGATCGCCACCGCGATCCGGATCGGCAACCCGGCGTCGTGGGATCAGGCGATCGAGGCCAGGGACCGCTCCGGTGGGCGCATTGACTCCGTGACCGATGAGCAGATCCTCGTGGCCCATCGCCTGCTCTCCTCGCAAGAGGGCGTCTTCGTCGAGCCGGGGTCCGCCGCCTCGGTCGCCGGCCTGCTCGCCAGCCACGCGGCCGGACTGGTGCCGCCTGGTGCCCGCATCGTGTGCACCGTCACGGGACACGGGCTCAAGGACCCGCAGTGGGCGCTGCGCACGGCTGACGGTAGTGACATCACGCCGACCCGGGTGCCGGTCGATGCGTTCACGGCCGCCGTGGCCCTCGGGCTCGATGGCTGACCCGCTGGGGCGGGTGCGCAGTGGTCGGTCGGTCCGAGTCCGGGTCCCGGCCAGCAGCGCCAACCTGGGCCCGGGGTTCGACTCGATCGGGCTGGCTCTCGGGCTCTGGGACGACTACGTGGTGACGGCCGTCGCGACGCCCGGCCTGCACATCCGGGTCGAGGGCCACGGTGCGCGGGAGGTGCCGACCGACGAGTCGCACCTCGTCTATGCCACCATGGCGCACACGTGGCGCACGCTCGGCTTCGAGCCGCCTGCCGGGCTGGAGCTCAGCGCCGGCAACGGCGTCCCACACGGGCGGGGGCTGGGCTCATCCGCTACGGCAATCGTCGCGGGTGTCGTTGCGGCGCAAGCGCTCTCGCAGGCCGAACCCACAGGCATCGGTGAGGCAGTCGCCGTCGACCTCGCCGTGGCAGGTCATCTCTCGAGTTGCCTCGAGGGCCACCCGGACAACGCCACAGCAAGTGTCTATGGCGGTCTGACGGTCAGCTGGATGCCCGACCTCTCTGGCCGTGATCGCAGCGCGGCCACGGTGACGGCCCGCCCGGTCCTGCACCCAGACATCGAGGTCGTCGTCTTCGTTCCCGAGGAGCAGCTCGCCACCAAGACCGCCCGATTGGTCTTGCCCAGTGAGGTGCCGCTCGCTGCCGCGGCCGCCAACGCCGGACGAGCAGCCCTGCTCATCCACGCCTTGACCAGTGAACCGGAGCACCTGCACGCCGGCACGCGTGACTGGCTGCACCAGGACGCTCGGCGGGCGTCCTATCCCGCATCGATGGCACTGGTCGATGCGCTGAGGGGCGAGGGCCAAGCGGCCGTCATCTCAGGCGCTGGACCCAGCGTCCTGGTCCTCACCACGCGTGATCGGGCCGATTCCGTCGTCGCCCGGGTCTCCCCGGATTCCTGGCGGCGACTCACCCCGGGGGTCCCGGCCAGCGGCGCCGCCGTCACCACCCTCGCTTGACTCTGCCCCTGACTCTGGATCGGCACGGTCAGACTCTCGGCCGAGCAGTTCACCGCCGACGGGTCAACTGAGGGCTGCTGCCTTCGTGCGGCCGGAGTGACATCGGGCGCTCTCCGTGGTGTTACATTGGGGCGCACCACAGGCCGCGGTTTCGCAGGCTGGTGCAAACAACCACACCTGAGACGACCTAGTTCGTTTCGTGACGCCTCTGGCGTCGACAGTGGACTCCCGTTGGCCAGCGTCACTGGTCCAAACTCCGGCGCCGTGGATCATCCCGGGCCGCAAACGAGGGGGAAGGATCCTTCGTGTCACCACCAACCAACGCTCTCGTGTCCGGGCTGTCCGCCATGAAACTGGACGAGCTCAAGGGCGTCGCATCGTCCATGGGCATCACGGGCATCACCAAGATGCGCAAGAGCGACCTCGTCGAGGCGATCACGTCCCGCCAGTCCGGCGGGGCCAGCACCCTCCGACGGCCGGCCGTGCCGCTGAGTCGCCAGCTGAGTCGACCTCGACCACCACGACCACCACCGAGACCACAGCGACCACGGCCCCGCGCTCGGCACGGGCGCCGCGTCGTGCCACCCGGGCTGCCGGGGGGTCCGCGAGTGGTAGCGATGACACCACCGCACCGACCACCGAGGGTCGGGAGCCGCAAGGCTCGACGGACCCATCGTCGGCACCAGCTGCCGAAGCGAGCGGCCCTGTCTCGCGGACGCGTGCCGCCAGGACCCCCTCGCCGGCGTCCACCTCGACAGAGGTCCCGGCGCGCGACCCCGGGGATGCTGGTGACTCGGCGATCGACCCGAGCAGCACCGAGGTGACGGGTCCCCGGACCGAGCGCCCACGCCGGGAGCGGCAGGCTGAACGTCGGGCTCAGTCGGATCGTTCGGGCGCTCAGGGTGAGCGTTCCGGTCAGGATGAGCGTCGGGGTCAGTCAGATCGATCCGGCACGCAGGGTGATCATGCCGGTCAGGATGACCGTCGGGGTCAGGCGGATCGTTCCGGACAGGCGGATCGTTCGGGCGCTCAGGGTCAGCGTGCCCATCAGGCGGATCGTTCGGCTTCGACCGATGACCGCCGCGGTCCGGACGACCGGGCCGGCAACCAGTCCGGCAACCAGTCCGGCAACCAGCCCAGGTCGCAGTCCGACGACGACGACCAGCAGGGCGGTCGCCGCGGGCGTAACCGCCAGCGCAGCCGAGACCGCAAGCGCGGTCGTGGCCCGCACGGCCAGGACTGGACCGACAACGACATCCAGATCGCTGAGGATGACGTCCTGGTGCCGGTCGCCGGCATCCTGGACGTGCTCGACAACTACGCGTTCGTGCGGACCTCCGGCTACCTGCCCGGCCCGAACGACGTCTATGTCCCACTCGGTGTCGTGCAGAAGAATGGTCTGCGCAAGGGCGACGCGGTGACCGGTGCCGTCAAGGCGCTGCGTGACGGTGAGCAGCCGCACAGCAATGTCGGCCGGCAGAAGTACAACGCGCTCGTGCGACTCGACTCCGTCAACGGTGCCACCACCGAGGACTCGCTCAAGCGAGTGGAGTTCCAGAAGCTCACGCCGCTCTACCCGCAGCAACGGCTCCGGCTCGAGACCGAGCCCGGCGTCCTGACGACGCGCATCATCGACCTCGTCGCCCCCATCGGCAAGGGCCAGCGTGGCCTCATCGTCGCCCCGGCCAAGGCTGGCAAGACGATGATCATGCAGATGCTCGCCAACGCGATCACGACCAACAACCCCGAGTGCCACCTCATGGTGGTCCTCGTGGACGAGCGTCCCGAGGAAGTCACCGAGATGCAGCGCGCGGTCAAGGGTGAGGTCATCTCCTCGACCTTCGACCGGCCTGCGGAGGACCACACCACCGTCGCGGAACTCGCCATCGAGCGGGCCAAGCGCCTGGTCGAGCTCGGCCACGACGTGGTGGTGCTGCCGGTCGCATCCTCTCCGGCGGCGTCGACTCGGCCGCGCTCTATCCACCGAAGAAGTTCTTCGGTGCGGCGCGCAACATCGAGAACGGCGGCTCGCTCACGATCCTGGCGACCGCTCTCGTCGAGACCGGCTCCAAGATGGACGAGGTGATCTTCGAGGAGTTCAAGGGCACCGGGAACATGGAGCTCAAGCTCGACCGGCAGCTGGCCAACCGCCGGATCTTCCCAGCGGTGGACATCAACGCCTCAGGGACGCGGCGCGAGGCTGCTCTCGACAACCAGCAGGGCATCGAGTTGCTCCTCGACCGCCTCAAGAAGACCAAGACCAACTACGAGTTCCTCACCCAGGTCCAGGCGAGCGCGAAACTCGACTGAGCACTCCGATCCCGCGCGACGGCGCCGTAGGCCGCTGACTCACCTCGGCGGGCTACGGAACTGGCGTGCGGGGCCGGCCCAGAGGTCACCGCCGGGCCTCGCTCGGGGATGCCTCGGGAAGGCCGGGGAATGCCAGCTCATTCCCCGGCGTTTTGGGCACGTGGGCCAGTTTCTGGCACACTCTTTCCTTGGACCGGTTCACGGCAGTTCATGCCCCGCGCAGCCGACCCGGCCATCCACATCTAGGAGACAACGTTGAAGAAGGACCTGCACCCCGATTACGTGGAGACCACGGTCACGTGCACCTGTGGCACCACGTTCACCACGCGCAGCACCGCGACCTCCGGCTCGATCGCCGCCGACGTGTGCTCGCAGTGCCACCCGTTCTACACGGGCAAGCAGAAGATCCTCGACACCGGTGGCCGCGTCGCCCGCTTCGAGGCGCGCTACGGCAAGAAGGCCGCCAAGTAGCTTTCCCGCCCGCCGGCCCCACGACTTCGGTCGTGGGGCCGGCGTTCGCTTTCCCCGCTCCACCCTGCCGACCGAGAGAAGCCACCGTGCGTGAGTCCGTGCAGTCGATCCTCGACGAGTACGCCGACCTGGAGTCGCGCCTCGCCGATCCGAGCATCCACACCGACCAGGGCCTCGTGCGCACCCTGAACAAGCGCTACGCCTCGCTCGCCTCGACCGTTGCTGCGGCCCGCGCCTGGCAGGCCGCGACTGACGACCTCGAGGCGGCCCGCGAGCTCGCGACCGAGGACGAGGGCTTCGCGGCCGAGGTGCCGCAGCTCGAGGAGACGCTGGCCGGGGCCGCGGAGACGCTGCGTCGCCACCTCATCCCGCGCGACCCGGACGATGACCGCGACGTCATCCTCGAGGTCAAGGCGGGGGAGGGCGGCGACGAGTCCGCCCTGTTCGCCGGCGACCTGCTGCGGATGTACCTGCGCTACGCCGAGACCCGCGGGTGGAAGACGGTGATCGAGGACACCACCGAGTCCGACCTCGGTGGCTACAAGGACGTCCGGGTCTCGATCAGGGCCAAGGGCCACCCCGGCCCGGGCGAGGGCCCGTGGGCCCGGCTCAAGTACGAGGGTGGCGTGCACCGCGTCCAGCGGGTGCCGGTCACCGAGTCGCAGGGACGGATCCACACCTCCGCGGCGGGGGTGCTCGTCATGCCGGAGGCGGAGGAGGTCGAGGTCAACATCGACCCGCACGACCTGCGCATCGACGTCTATCGCAGCTCTGGACCCGGCGGCCAGAGCGTCAACACCACCGACTCCGCCGTGCGGATCACGCACGTCCCGTCCGGCCTCGTGGTCTCCTGCCAGAACGAGAAGTCGCAACTGCAGAACAAGGAGGCGGCCATGCGGGTCCTCCGGGCCCGGCTGCACCAGCTGGCCCAGGACGAGGCCGACGCGGAGGCATCGGCGGCTCGGCGCTCGCAGGTGCGCACCGTCGATCGTTCGGAGCGGATCCGCACCTACAACTTCCCGGAGAACCGGATCTCCGACCATCGCACCGGCTACAAGTCCTACAACCTCGACGCGGTCCTCGACGGTGACCTCGATGCGGTCGTCCGGTCGGCGCTCGAGGCCGACGAGGCTGCCCAGCTCGCCGCTCTGGCCCACCAGTGACGAGCTTGCGGGCGGCGGTCCGGGCCGGCACGGAACAGCTGCGGGACGCCGGGGTGGGCTCTCCCGACGTCGATGCGGTCGAGCTCGCCGCGCACGTCCTCGGTGTGGAGCCGGCAGAGGTGCGACGCCAGATGATCCTGGCCACTGCGGTCCCGACGCCCTTCACCGAGCCGTATGCCGCTGTGCTGGCTGAGCGGGCCCGCCGCGTCCCGCTCCAGCACCTCACCGGCCGGGCCCACTTCCGCCGGCTGACCCTCGCGGTCGGCCCCGGCGTCTTCACCCCCCGCCCCGAGACGGAGGTGCTCGTCGACCTCGCTCTCGCCGAGGTGGACCAGCTCACCGGGACCGGGCGCGCCGACATCCGGGCGATCGACCTGTGCGCCGGCTCGGGGGCGATCCCCTTGGCCCTCAAGGAGGAGCGGCCCGAGGTGCTGGTCCGGGCCCTGGAGCTCTCGCGTGACGCGGTCGCGTGGGCGAGCCTGAACCGGGACCGGCTGGGCCTCGACGTGGAGATCGCACAAGGGGATGCGACGCGGCCGTGCTTCAGCGACTGGGTCGGGACGGTCGACCTGGTCACGGTGAACCCGCCCTACATCCCCACCGGCGCGGTCCCGGTCGACCCGGAGGTCCGCGACCACGATCCGGAGCTGGCGCTCTACGGCGGCAGCGTCGATGGGCTCGCCATCCCGCTTCAGGTTGCTCGGGTGGCGGCCGGCCTGCTGCGGCCAGGAGGCCTGCTTCTCATGGAACACGCTGACACCCAGGGGGATTCACTCCCGGCCCGGCTGTCGGCGACGGGGCAGTGGGTGGACCTCGCGGACCACGACGACCTCACCGGTCGCCCCCGCGTCACGGCCGCGCGCCGGGCACCCATCGAGCGAGACTAGGCTCGGGCGAGTGAGTGAACGCTTTGACTGCACCGATCCCCAGGGCCGCGCGGACGGTATCGCCGCCGCCGGGGCGGCGGTCCGCAAGGGGCAGGTCGTCGTCCTGCCCACTGACACCGTCTATGGCGTCGGCTGTGATGCCTTCGACGCAGCGGCGGTCACCGCCGTGCTGGCCGCCAAGGGCCGGGGTCGTGACATGCCGCCACCGGTCCTCATCCCGGCGGCCCGGACTGCTCTTGGCCTGGCCACCGAGATCCCGGACTACGCCACGACCCTGATGGACCGCTTCTGGCCGGGCCCGCTGACGCTGGTGCTCAAGGCGCACACCTCCCTCCAGTGGGACCTCGGCGACACCAACGGGACGGTCGCACTGCGGATGCCGTCCGATGAGATCGCGCTCCAACTGCTTGCCGACGTGGGGCCGATGGCCGTCACGAGCGCCAACTCCACGGGCTCCCCGGCGGCGCGGACGGTCGATGAGGCGCTGGCGATGCTGGGCGAGAGCGTGGCGATCTTCCTCGACGGTGGCCGCTCGGCGGGCGACGGGCCCTCGACGATCATCGACTGCACCGGCCTGGCGCCGGTGACCCTGCGCGAGGGCGCCCTGCCCCAGCACGTCATCGACGCGGCGCTCGAGTCAGAGCAAGAGCCGGAGCCAGAGCCGGAGCCGGCACCCGAGAAGGTGGACCCGCTCACCGACCCCGAGATGGCCGAACCGCCGCGCGACCCCACGGCATAGAGTTGTCCTGCGCCCGAGCGCGATCCGCTGACCAACTTCCGGGAGTTTCCATGCCTGACGACCAGACCTTCTACGGCTCCGATTTCGGTGCCCTCAAGTCCTTCGATCCCGACATCGCCGATGTCGTGCTCTCGGAGCTGGCCCGGATCCGCAGCGGACTGCAGCTCATCGCGAGCGAGAACATCTGCTCGCCCGCCGTCCTCACGGCGCTCGGCTCGACGCTGTCCAACAAGTACGCCGAGGGCTACCCGGGCCGGCGCTACTACGGTGGCTGCTCGGAGGTCGACAAGGCCGAGCAGATCGCGATCGACCGGGCCAAGGCACTCTTCGGCGCCGACCACGCCAACGTCCAGGCCCACTCCGGTGCCAGCGCGAACCAGGCCGTCTACGGCGCCTTCATGAAGCCCGGCGAGACGTTGCTGGCCATGTCGCTGCCGATGGGCGGGCACCTCACCCACGGCAGCAAGGTCTCCTTCTCCGGCAAGTGGTTCAACGCGATCGGCTACGGCGTCGACAAGGAGTCCGAGGACATCGACTACGACCAGGTCGAGGCGCTGGCCAAGGAGCACCAGCCCAAGGTCATCTGCGCCGGCGGCTCGGCGATCCCGCGGCTCATCGACTTCGAGCGCTTCCGGGCCATCGCCGATGAGGTCGGGGCGATCTTCTGGGTCGATGCAGCACACTTCATCGGTCTCGTCGCCGGTGGCGCGATCCCGTCGCCGGTGCCCTACGCCGACGTCGTGACCTTCACCACCCACAAGGTCCTGCGCGGCCCGCGATCCGGGGCCCTGGTCTGCAAGGCAGAGCACGCGGCAGCGCTGGACAAGGCGATCTTCCCGATGATGCAGGGTGGCCCGCAGATGCACACCATCGCGGCCAAGGCCGTCAACTTCAAGGAAGCGGCGACCCCCGAATATGCGCAGTACGCGGCCGACGTGATCGCCAACAGCCGCCAGCTCGCCGCCAGCCTGCTCGAGCTCGGGGTTCGCCCGATCACCGGCGGCACCGACACCCACCTGTCCCTGCTCGACCTGCAGGGCATCGGGGTCACCGGCAAGGACGCGGAGGCCCGGGCCGACGCCGCCGGCATCGTCCTGAACAAGAACGCGATCCCCTTCGACCCGCAGAAGGCCAACATCGCCTCGGGCATCCGTGTCGGCACCCCGTCGGTGACGACACAGGGGATGGGGCTCGAGGAGATGAAGAAGATCGCCGAGCTGATCCACCGCGCGATCACCGAGGGTGACGGCGACCCGGACAGCGCCGTGAGCAAGGCGGTGCACGCCGAGGTGACCGACCTGGTCACGCGCTTCCCCGCGTACCCCCGCTGAGCGGTTCCCCGCCATGACGACGAGGCGCCCGTATGCCGCTCAGCCCGCTGAGCGGCATACGGCAGTGAGGTGCCCGCTGGGCGTGCCCGCTCGCCGGTCGGCGCCGGACCGGGCCCGCGGGAAGCCGTTGGGGGGCTGAGTGCACGAATACGTCCTCATCCTCATCGTCGCGGCCGGGGTCACCTACCTGGTCACCCCGTTCATCCGCAGTCTCGCGGTCGCCACGGGGGCCTTCACGGCGGTGCGCGAACGTGACGTCCACACCACTCCCATCCCACGCCTCGGAGGGGTGGGGATCTACATCGGTTTCGTCGCGGCGGCGCTGGTGGCACGGTCGCTGCCCTACCTCGGGACCCTCTTCTCCAACCGCCAGATCCTCGGGATCGTCGCGGCTGGAGGGATCGTCTGCCTGCTCGGTGCCTTCGATGACATCCGGGAACTCGACTGGTTGACCAAGCTCGCGGGACAGGTGCTCGCCGCCGGGGTGATGGCCTACACCGGGGTGCAGCTGCTTTCCTTGCCGATCTTCGGCTACACGGTGCTGCCGACGCCCGTCCTGGTCGGGATCACCATCTTCGTCGTCATCGCCACGACGAATGCCGTCAACTTCATCGACGGGCTCGACGGGCTGGCTGCAGGGGTGGTCGGGATCGCCGCGCTGTCCTTCTTCACCTACTCCTACATCGTGTCCCACTCCTTCGTGCCGGCCAACGTGTTCTCGACGGCGACCTTCATCTCGGCGGCCCTCGTGGGCTGCTGCGGAGGGTTCCTGCCGCACAACTTCCATCCGGCACGGCTGTTCATGGGAGACTCGGGGGCGTTGACCCTGGGGCTGTTGCTGTCGGCCGCCATGATCTCGATGACGGGCAACGTCAACCCGAGTGACCTGTCCGCCAACCAGGCGACCGCGGCCTTCCTGCCCATCCTCGTGCCGCTCGCGGTGCTCATGCTGCCGCTGCTCGACATGGTGCTCGCGGTCGTGCGCCGGACCCGGGCCGGCCGGCGACCGTGGCAAGCCGACGCCCTGCACCTGCACCACCGAATGCTCCAAATCGGTCACGGGCACCGACGGGCGGTGCTCATCCTGTACCTCTGGGCGGCCATCGTGGCGATGGGCTCCGTCAGCTTCGTGATCTGGGACGGCTGGCTGCCCTTGATCGGCGTGATCGCGGCTGCGATCGTTGGGGTGATCCTCACGGTCTGGCTGCCGAAGTGGAGGCCGTCCACACGCTTGTGATACCTTTCACAAGCGTTGGTGCGGGCCAGATCGAGCCCTGCGGACCACGAACCCAGCATCCATCACCCGTCCTCCCACCGTGAGGTAGTCAGCATCGTGAGCTCCATCCCGAGTGGCCCGCTGGGCGCCGTCGGCGCCGCATCGCCGGCCCGCTCGATGCTCAGGGCCTCGCTGCGACTCTCCGTGATCAGCGTTCCGCTCATCACGCTCGCGGCCTTCCTCCTGCGTGATGGGCTGGGAGCACGTTCGGCGTTGGCCGGAGCGCTCGTGGCGGTGGGGTTCTTCACCCTCGGGCACCTCGGGGTCCGGGCGGTGGTCGCCGGCGATCCGGGACTGTCGATCGCCGGGGCCTTCGTCGTCTATCTGGGCCAGCTGATCGCCCTCGTGTTCATCTTCCTCGTGCTGCGCAGGACGGGGTGGATCGATGGACCTGCCTTCGCCGTGGCGACCGCGTGCCAGACCGTCGTCTGGCAGGTCGGCCTGGTCATCGGTTTCCGGCGGGCGCGGCACGAGATCTATCCGGACGTCGTCCTTCCCCATGGGGGCAGCGAATGACCATCCTGCGAGGAGCCCATCGTGACCGAGCCACCCGAACCGAGGTCGCCGGTCCCCGACGAGCCCGACAGTCCCGACAGTCCCGACAAGGGGGTGCCGGCCTCCGGGTCGACGGAACCCAAAGGGTCGTCCGGGACGCCGTCAGGGAATCCGCTGCTGTCCATGGGCAAGTTCCAGTCGGACCAGACCTCGGCCAACGTCCTGGCCTACCTCATCTCGGGACCGGCGACCTTCGCCGGGATGGGATGGCTTCTCGATCGGTGGCTGGGGACCGGTTTCCTCGTGCTGATCGGGATGCTCGGCGGCATGGCGCTGTCGTTGTACGTGATCTGGCTCCGGTACGGTACCCAGTAGCATTCGTCGCTGAAGACAATCCGAGGGGTGCGCACTACGGTGCGAGTGACCAAGATGGGTGCGTGCGCGCACGACCCGGGGTCGCTCGGATCCAGCGGTCGGCTCACATCCGTTCGGCCTGTACGTGTTCCATCATCATGACCAAGGAGAGCTTGTGAGCTTCAACGTGCTGGCGTCCTCGCTGGGCGCCCTGGCCAATGCCGAGGGCGAGGGGCACTTCCCGCCCACCCCCGAGGTGTTCTGGCAGCCGCTGTTCACAGTCTCCGGCGTCACGGTCACCCGTTCGATGGTGGTCATCCTGCTCTCGGTCGCGCTCCTCTCGTGGTGGCTGATCGCCACGACGAGGAAGGCCGCGATCGTCCCCTCCAAGGGTCAGTGGTTCACCGAGCAGGTCTACAACTTCGTGCGCAACGACATGGCCAAGGACATGATCGGCACCAAGGACTTCCTCCGGTTCGTCCCGTTGCTGTTCAGCATCTTCCTGCTGATCCTGGCCAACAACTGGTTCGGTGTCCTCCCACCGATCCAGATGCCGACCTTCTCCCGCATCGGCTACCCCATCGCGCTCACGCTCGTGGTCTACGTCGTCTACCACGCCATCGGGCTCCAGAAGCACGGAGTCGCCGGGTACTTCAAGTTCCTCCTCCCGGCGGGGCTGCCGGGGTGGATCAAGCCGTTCATCCTCCTGCTCGAAGTGATCAACTTCTTCATCACCCGCCCGTTGACGCTCGCCCTGCGACTCTTCGGCAACATGTTCGCCGGGCACCTCTTGCTCGTGGTGTTCATCGTCGGTGGTCACGAACTGTTCCTCTCCGACGGGATCGCGCTCAAGTTCGTGGCCATACCGGCCTGGATCCTCGCGTTCATCTTCACGCTCTTCGAGGCGCTGGTGCAGTTCCTGCAGGCCTACGTCTTCACTCTCCTTGCTGCGTCCTACATCGGTGGCGCCCTCGTCGACGAGCACTGACTCGACTCTGGGCCAGTACCATCCGCACGAACTCACAACTGAATAGTCAACTCACGCTTCCGCCGACACAACGGTCGGCTGGATCCACGAAATACACGAAAGAGGAATCATCGTGACCGGTTCTATCTCGCTCGTCGGCTACGGCTTGTCGACCATCGGCCCAGCCATCGCCATCGGCCTGATCTTCGCCGCCTACATCAACGGTGTCGCCCGCCAGCCCGAGTCCGGCCGCCTGCTGCAGCCGATCGCCATCCTTGGCTTCGCCCTGGCCGAGGCCCTCGCGATCTTCGGTCTGGTGCTCTTCTTCATCAAGAACTGATCGTCCCTCACCGGACTTTGCTCATCCCCAACGTTCGACGCACTAGGCACAAGGAGTACTCGTGCAGCTCAACGCCCTGATCCCGGCCCTGACGCCGGCAGCGGAGGTGGATCACTCAAAGGACCTGCCGATCCTGCCGTACCTCCCCGAGCTCATCTTCGGTCTCATCGCCATCGGGATCCTCTATTGGGTCGTGGCCAGCAAGGTCGTCCCCAACTTGGAGAAGGCCTATGCCAACCGGGCAGCGGCCATCGAGGGCGGGATGCACAAGGCCGAAGAGGCTCAGGCCCAGGCCCAGGCTGCCCTCGAGCAGTACCAGGCCCAGCTGGTCGAGGCGCGGGCCGAGGCCTCCACCATCCGTGAGGAAGCCAAGGCCCAGGGTGCGCAGATCATCGCCGAGATGCGCGAGCACGCGGCGAGTGAGGCCGCTCGAATCACCCAGACGGCGCACAAGCAGATCGCTGCCGAGCGCCAGCAGGCCGTCGTGTCGCTCCGGTCGGACGTGGGTCGCATGTCCACCGACCTGGCCAGCCGGATCGTCGGCGAGTCGCTCGAGGACGAGACCCGTCAGAAGGGCATCGTCGAGCGCTTCCTCGCCGAACTCGAGTCCGGCGACGTGACGCGTGAGAAGGTCGGCAATGCCAGCGCTCAGGGTGGCGAACTCTGATGCAGGGTCCTTCCCGGGCAGCCGCTGCCGCCAGCCGTGACGCGTTCACCGCGGCACTCGCCGGTGGCGCCGACCGGGTCCGCTTGGCACAGGAACTCTTCGAGGTCGTCGGCGTTCTCGACAACAGCGCCACTCTGCGCCGGGCTGTCGCCGATCCGTCCCGTGAGGGCTCGGTCAAGGAGGGACTCGTCGGTCGGCTCTTCGATGGCAAGGTCAGCGCCGCGACGCTCGCCGTGCTGCGCGGTGTCGTCGCGCAGCGGTGGAGCTCGGAGGGCGATCTGTCCGACACCATCGAGACCTATGGCGTCGAAGCGGTCGTCGCGGAGGCTGAAGTGGCCGATCGTGCGGACCGGGTCGAGGAGGAGCTGTTCCGTTTCGAGCGGATCGTGGCTGCTGACTCCGGCCTACGGACCGCTCTGACGGACCAGGGTGCGCCCGCTGACAAGCGGGTCGACCTGGTGGACTCACTCCTGCGGGGCAAGGTCGCGGACGAGACCCTGATGCTCGTGCATCAGGCCGTCAGGGAGCCGCGCGGCCAACGGTTCGACCGCGTCCTGGACGGCTACCTCGACATCGCGGCTGGCCGTCGCCAGCAGCAGACTGCCACCGTGACGTCCGCGGTCCCGCTCTCTGAGCCGGACCGGGATCGACTCGCGCAGGGCCTGACCGCCATCTACGGCGGCAAGGTCCATGTCCAGACCGTCGTGGACCCCCGGGTCGTCGGCGGTGTCAAGGTGGAGATCGGTGACGAACTCATCGACGGCACCATCATCCGCAAACTTGATGGCGCCCGTCGCGCCATGGGTGCCTGACCGCACCACCGCACACCCCCACGCTGTGACCACCACCGACTCGTCAACATGGGTCGAAACCGAGGAGAAGATCTGACATGACGGAGCTTTCGATCCGTCCGGAGGAGATCCGCGACGCACTGGACTCATTCGTCCAGTCCTATGAGCCCGGAGCGGCCTCCCGTGAGGAAGTCGGCCGCGTCAGCGACGCCGGTGACGGCATCGCTCACGTCGAGGGTCTGCCCTCGGCCATGACCAACGAACTGCTGCAGTTCGAGGACGGCACGCTCGGCCTCGCGCTCAACCTGGACGTCCACCAGATCGGTGTCGTCGTCCTCGGTGACTACTCCGGCATCGAAGAGGGTCAGGCCGTCAAGCGCACGGGCGAGGTCCTTTCGGTCCCCGTCGGTGACGCCTTCCTCGGCCGGGTGGTCGACCCCCTCGGTGTGCCGATCGACGGCCTCGGCGACATCGAGTCCGAGGCCCGCCGGGTCCTGGAGATCCAGGCCCCGTCGGTGGTCCAGCGCAAGTCGGTGCACCAACCGCTGCAGACCGGCATCAAGGCGGTCGACGCGATGATCCCCATCGGTCGCGGCCAGCGACAACTGATCATCGGTGACCGCCAGACCGGCAAGACGACGGTCGCGGTCGACACGATCATCAACCAGAAGCGCAACTGGGACTCGGGCGACCCGGAGCAGCAGGTCCGCTGCATCTACGTCGCCATCGGCCAGAAGGGCTCGACCATCGCGTCGGTCCGCGGCACCCTGGAGGAGGCCGGAGCGCTCGAGTACACGACGATCGTCGCCGCGCCCGCGTCCGACTCGGCCGGCTTCAAGTACCTCGCTCCCTACACCGGTTCGGCCATCGGCCAGCACTGGATGTATCAGGGCAAGCACGTCCTCATCGTCTTCGACGACCTGTCCAAGCAGGCCGAGGCCTATCGCGCCGTGTCGCTGCTGCTGCGCCGTCCGCCGGGCCGCGAGGCCTACCCGGGCGACGTCTTCTACCTGCACAGCCGCCTGCTCGAGCGTTGTGCCAAGCTGTCCGACGACCTGGGCGCTGGCTCGATGACCGGCCTACCGATCATCGAGACCAAGGCCGGTGACGTCTCGGCGTACATCCCGACCAACGTCATCTCGATCACCGACGGCCAGATCTACCTGCAGGCAGACCTGTTCAACGCGAACGTCCGCCCTGCGATCGACGTGGGTGTCTCCGTCTCCCGAGTCGGTGGCGCCGCCCAGATCAAGGCGATGAAGTCCGTCTCGGGTCGTCTCAGGCTCGACCTGGCCCAGTTCCGCGCCATGGAGGCCTTCGCGATGTTCGCGTCCGACCTCGACCCGGCCTCTCGCGCCCAGCTCGCCCGGGGTGCCCGACTCGTCGAGCTGCTCAAGCAGCCGCAGAGCAGCCCGTATCCCGTCGAGGAGCAGGTCGTCTCGGTGTGGGCCGGCACCACCGGCAAGCTCGACGACGTCGCCGTCGAGGACGTGCGCAACTTTGAGGCGGAGCTGCTCGACACGCTCCGGCGCGACGGCTCGATCCTGCAGACGATCCGCGAGACGGCCAAGCTCGATGACGACACCGAGGCTGCCCTCGAGAAGGTCGTGCAGGACGTGAAATTCACGTTCCGCGGGAGCGGCAAGGATCAGGTCGCGCCCGGCAGCGAAGAGCACGAGGAGCTTGCTGAGGACCAGATCACGCAGGCCAAGATCGTCAAGCAGAAGAAGTAGGCACCTCCTCGGGGGCGCACGCCCCCGAGGATGCCCGGCCACCCGCGTGGTCGGACCGCGTGACACAACTCAACCCAGCGGCATACGAAGATGGGCCCCAGCGCCCACCACAGACGCAACGTCAGAGCATGACCAGACTTCCGAGACCAGAGAGGCGGAGCACATGGGAGCGCAGATGCGGATCTATCGCCAGCGCATCAAGTCCGTCAACTCCATCAAGAAGATCACCAACGCGATGGAGTTGATCGCGGCAGCTCGCGTCATCAAGGCTCGCCAACGGGCCAGCGAGGCCATGCC
>CAJDTW010000082.1_pt1 | contig 23970 bp, 22 predicted proteins | sample 7389911 | NCBI WGS metagenome assembly CAJDTW01 (sample SAMEA7055652, study PRJEB34461) | soil metagenome | biome: terrestrial ecosystem; feature: Peninsula; material: soil | place: Antarctica | collected 2016 | reverse complement strand
TGGTACCTCGGCGGCACCACCTCCCTGACCACCTGCGCCCTGCTCTGCGGGAGGCATCACACCTACGTGCACCGCCACGACCTGCACGCCACCATCACCGCGACCACCGTCACCTGGCACACCTGACTGAATCGCCCCGAGCCCCGACCCCACCGGCCGGGGCCACCAACACGCCCAGATGACGGGTCGCGCTTCGCGGCTCACTCGCCGGGGTAGACCACCCCGATCTGAGCTCGGATCTCATCCATCGTCTCCATGACCCGCAGCGTCGCGGCATGCGGCATGACTGGTGACTCTGTCACTCCAGCGGCCAGGCACCGGGCGAATTCGGCTGTCTCGTAGCTGAAGCCGATCACGCCGTCAGGCAGTACCCCCGGCCGCTCATCGAGCACCGTCCCGTCCGGGGCCACGAGCCGGACGGTCGTCGGCGTGTAGAACCAGCCGTCGAGCTCGAGTCGCCCCTTCGTCCCGATCACCACGGCGGTGACCGGGCCGAGCCCGTGCATGGAGGTGGTGAGCGCTGCCTCCGCTCCCAGCCCGGTGGTCTCTGAGCCCGGGCCGGACTCGGAACCGGGATCAGAACCTGACTGGGCTTCGAGCAGGATGCCCACCGTGTGGTCCACCCCCCGATCGGTGAGTCGCCCGCGGGCGGTCACCGAGGTCGGCGCCGCGAGGACGAAGTCGGCGAAGGAGATCGGGTAGACGCCGAGGTCGAGCAGCGCTCCGCCAGCCAGTTCCGGCGCTTCCAGCCGTTCAGGGCCGCCCGGATAGAGCGGTTGCGAGTGGTCGGCGGTGACGAGGGCGACCTCGCCGATCAGTCCGGAGTCGATCGCCTGGCGCACGACGTCGTAGTGCGGCAGGTAGCGGCTCCACATCGCTTCGGCCACGAGCAGCCCACCGCGCGCTGCCGCAGCGAACACCTCGCGGGCTTCGATGGCGTTGCGGACAAAGGCCTTCTCGACGAGCACGGGCTTGCCAGCACCGATGGCGAGCAGGGCGTGCTCCCGGTGCTCGGAGTGCGGCGAGGCGACATAGATCGCGTCCACATCCGGGTCGGCAACGAGCGCCTCGTAGGAGCCGTGGGCCCGTTTGATCCCGAATTCGTTGGCAAACGCCTGCGCCCGGTCCGCGCTGCGCGACCCGACCGCTACGACAGTGGACGGCCCGAGCGCCACGGCCTGCGCGAAGGTGTGAGCGATCCCACCGGGCGCCAGGATCCCCCATCGGATCGCAGGGGCGCAGCGCGGGTCGGGGGTGCGAGCCTCAGGCAACCTCATCCGCGCACATCCCACAGGTGGTGACGCACGTCGTGCAGGAAGTAGCGCGCCAGGGTCTCTGCGGTGAAGCGCGACCCGTTGCTGCGCAACGCCGGCCAGGCCCACTCACCCTCCACGGGCCGGGCGTAAGCCGCCGCCGCGGCGTCGAACGCATCGGTCACCTCCTGCTGGACCGCCGTCGGATCGGAGCGCCAGTATCGCCCGTTGGCGGCGGCCCGGTCCTGGTCCCAGTCAGCAAAGGTCACCACCCGTCCGCAGCCGTCCAGGATCTGCTCGAGGCGTGCCGTCATCACCACGCAGACGTCACGCACGTGGCAGCTGTACTCGAGCGGTGACCAGACCCCGGACGCAGGGCGAGCCCGCACCTCGCCCTGACCCAGCACAGCGGCATACCTCCGTTTGGCGTCCTGGAGGAGCTCGGGGATCTGGTCACGGCCAAGGTGGGCCGCGTCGAATCCGCAGTCGGGGCACGGTCGGGTCAGCACCCAGGTCCAGTCGGCACCGTCCGGGGCGGCTGGCCCGGGATCCTGCAGCACATCGTCCGTCATACAGGCAGCGTACGGAACGGGGGCAGGCCTCCGGTAGCGTTCAAAGGTGCTCAGTGACTACCTGCCGTGGATCGTCGTTGGCGTCCTCGTCCTGGCGCTGATCATCGGTGGGTACTTCTTTGCCCGAGCGAAAGCCAATCCGATGTCAGCGCTCAACCTGCGTCGTTCTCCTCCCAGAGGCGGCCATTCCCGCGCCGGGCACCTGCCCGGAGTGGCGCTCAAGCGCGCTGCGGTCATCATCAACCCGATCAAGGTCGCCGACCTCGCGATGGTCCAGGAGCGGATCACGAGCTCGTGCCACTCCCGCGGCTGGGGCGACCCCCTCTTCTTCGAGACGACCGTGGCCGATCCAGGCAGGGGGCAGGCCAGCGAGGCCATCGAGGCCGGAGCCGACGTCGTGTGCAGCCTCGGCGGCGACGGGACCGTGCGCTGGGTCGCGAACGCCCTCATCGGCACGAAGACCCCGCTCGGCATCCTCCCCGCGGGCACCGGCAACCTGCTCGCCCGCAACCTCGACCTACCGGTCGTCGACCTCGACGGCGCGGTCGGGGTCGCGCTGACCGGGAGAGACCGCCGGATCGATGTCGGGGAGCTCATCATCGGTGAGACGGACGAGGAGGGGAACGCGGCTGACGGCATCGAGTTGGTCACGCACCAGTTCCTCGTCATGGGCGGCATCGGCATGGACGCGCTCATCATGGGCGACACCAACGATGCCCTGAAGAGCAGGGTCGGCTGGCCCGCCTATCTGCTGTCTGGGGTGCGACACCTGTTCTCACCCGAGTTCCGGGCGCAGATCCGGATCGACGAAGAGCCACCTCTGAAGCGCCGGGCTCGCGCCGTCGTCATCGGCAACTGCGGCAAGCTCCTCGGCGGCCTCGTCCTCATGCCCGACGCACGCGTGGACGACCAGCAACTCGACGTCATCATCGCCTCCCCTCGTGGCTTCTTCGGGTGGGCCCCGGTGTTCGCCCGGGCGATCACTCGCCGGCGCAAGGGGCACCCGACGCTCGATCACAAGGTCTGCAGCAAGATCCGGGTGCGGGTCGACCGACCACTGCCGGTCCAGATCGACGGCGACGTCATCGGTGGGGCCACCGAGGTCAACGCCGTGGTGCGTCCGGCCGTGCTGACGATTCGGGTCAGCCAGACCTGACCGGAGCGGCTCTGGGTAGCCTGAGACCGTGACCGAGCGCGACGTCAAAGTAGATGCTCACATCATCGGCGGTGGACCAGCGGGTCTGGCTGTCGCTGCGGAGCTGAAGAAGCGCGGTCTGCGCAGCATCGTGCTCGAACGCAGCGACCACATCGGCAACTCCTGGCGCGGCCACTACGACCGACTCCACCTGCACACGCCTCGCGAACTCTCCGGGCTCCCCGGCTTGGCCATCCCGAAGGAGATGGGGCGCGGGGTCCCGGTGGCTCGCGTCGACCACGGTGCGGACGGGGCGGGCTGGTCACTGACGCTCACGGACGGATCGCAGCTCTCCTCGCCGTACGCAGTCGTGGCCACCGGCTTCAACCACACGCCGGTCACACCGGACTATCCCGGCCTCGCGGGGTTTACGGGAGAGCTCTGCACGGCCCACGACTACCGCAACGGCGGCGCCTTCGCCGGCCGGGACGTCCTGGTGGTCGGGACCGGTAACACCGGGACGGAGATCGCGGTCGACCTCGTCGAGCACGGAGCCCGCCGGGTCCGGCTCGCCGTCCGGACCGTGCCGCACATCGTGCGCCGCAACACCGGCCCGATCGCCGCGCAGTACACCGGCATCGCGGTGCGCAGGCTCCCGCTCCCCGTGGCGGATTGGCTCGGCGCGTTGACCGGCCGGCTGCAGACACCGGATCTGAGCGCGCAGGGCCTGCCTCGGCCCGACACCGGGATCCTGACCCGCGTGGTCCGAGACAACGCCATCCCGGTCCAGGACGTCGGCATCATCGACGCGATCCGTAGTGGCCGGGTCGAGCCCGTCGCCGCTCTCGCCGGATTCGACGGTGCTGAGGTCGAGCTCGCGGACGGGAGCCGGATCGAGCCGGACGCGGTCATCCTCGCCACCGGCTACACACAGGGCCTCGCTCCGCTCATCGGCCACCTGGGCGTCCTGGACGACAAAGGTCTACTACACCGGCTTCACCAACCCGATCTCCGGGATGCTGCGCGAGATCGCCATCGACTCCACCAAGATCGCCATCTCGATGTCGCTGGCCCGCGCGGCCGCCCGACAGGCGCCGCCGTCCTCCCGCTAGCCACCTCCCGCTAGCCGGAGCCGGGGAGGAAGCGGCCGCCGAGGTTGACGAACGCTGCAGCGATGGGGTCCGAGGCGGCGATGGCGCTCGCCAGGGCCGTGTCGCTCGCCGCCCCGCCGGCCAGCAAGCGGTGGTGGCGGACCATCACGTCAGCTGCCACCTCGTCCGGCAGCGGGGCGACGGCTGCCACGACGGAGCGGGCACCCAGGGCGAGCATCGAGACCGCTAGGCCGAGCTCCTCGTTGCCGGGTCGAGACGCCGCCAACCCCACGTCACACGCGGAGAGGACGACGTGGTCGGCCGCTACCCCGGTCGGTTGCAGCTCGTGGGCAAAGACGGGGCCATCGTGCAGGGACAGCGAGGAGAAGAGCGGGGACTCGACCTGGTGAGTCCCATGAGCGGCGACGTGGACCACACCGGCCGCAGACAGAGCCCGGACCAGTCCGGCGCTCGATGAGGGGTTGGTGACGTGGACGTCGCCGCCCCAGGCTGCGGCGATGGCCGAGCCCTCGCTCTCTGCTCGGGTGAGCCCCGGTCCGACGCTGATGTGCACCGACGGCCGAACCGAGTCGGGGCCGGACCCACCGGCCTTGCCGCCCGGGAAGGAGGCGCGGGCGAAGGAGGTGAGAGAGCGCGCCAAGGTGAACGGACGGCCGACCATCGAGGGCAACAGGGCCCACGGCAGTGCTGAGACCTGCTCGCACGAGACCAGCACCAGCCCACCGGAGGTGGAGCGCCACGGCCGGACCAAAGCCGCGTCGAGCCGCTCCGCAGACGATCGCAACGACCCCCACACCGCGGGCCCCAGCGGTCCGAGCCGATGGGAGGCCGCAGTGCGCAGGTCAACCCGGATGCGCCGGGCCAGTTCGGCGGCCTCACCCAGTGGCATGAGATCTCGCAGGGCGGCACGTCCATTGATGATCCCGACACCGAGCAATCGCTCCTGGTGGGCGAAGAACCAGACGAGATCACGATCGGTGGAGGCGAGGCCGGCCCGTGCCTCCCGGATCCGGACCTGGGTCGAGGCCTCCGGAGTGTCCTGGCTGCGCAGCTCCCAGTCCCGGGCTCGGATCTCAACCTCGAGCTCGGTGGCCCGCTGTTCGAGCTCCCGCTCACGCTCGGGCTCCGGCCCACCACGCAGTTGGCCACGAGCACTCCGCAGGCTCTCGGTCAGGTCCGCGAGCCGGTCGTCATCGGGCCGCCCCAGGGAGGGCAGTCGCTCCGTCGCCCCTCGCCACCGCTCGAGGGTCCGCAGCACGTCGGCGCTCCCGCGCTGCAGGGCCAGATCCAGGTCGAGCGACGCCAGGGTGACTCCATGGATCGAGCTCGCCGTCCGGAGGTCCAGGCTCGCACTGCCCCGCTGCCCGGCTTCGAGGCGTCGGGCTGACTTGGCCAGGACGCGGCGCGCGGCGGCCGTCTCACCGTCAGCCGCCAGGACGCCCGCGAGCACGGACGCTGCGCGCAGGTCAGCCGACACCGATCCGAACCGGTGACGTCGGGCCCGGTCGAGGTGGTCCCGGGCCCCCTGCAGGTCACCGAGCCAGAGCAGTGCCTCCGCCGCCAGGATCTGGGCCGACGACGCCAGCTCGCGGTTGCCCAGCGCGTGGGCAGCGACGGCCAATGCTTCCGCTGTCGAGGCCACCCGCGTGGCAGTTGACCTGCTGATCGGCCGGTCGAGCTCCACCACCAGCCCGGCCAGCACCGCTTTGGCCTCCCACCCAGCAGCCCCCAGTGCACGGAACGACGTGGCGGCGGACGCAGCGGCCTCGGCCGCCGCGTCGAGGCGGCCGGCCAACCGCTGGGCCCGCGACAGCCGGAGGTCGTGCTCCGCCCAGAGTTGCGCATGCCCCTCTCCCTCGAGCCCGACCAGCCCCGACTCCAACGTCGCGATGGCCTCGCTGACGAGACCGGCCTCGAGCAGCACGTCGCCGCGGTCGAACTTGGCCTGACCCCGTGAGATGTCCGCCCCGATCTCTTCTGCCGCAGACATGTGGGTCAGGGCGCCCGGCAGGTCACCGAGGAGATACGTGGCGAGCCCCATGTTGTGCCGGGCCATGACTTCCTGCTCGGCGAACCCTTCGGCGTGGGCGAGCTGCGCCACGTACGCAAACGACTCCAGCGCCTGCTCGGGCTGGGACCGCTCGATGGCGAGGACGCCACGACTGAGGTGGACCGAGCACTGCTCACGTGGGGTGAACGCCGTGAGACGGTGCACGGCCCCCTCGAGCCCGTCCCACGCGGCGGTCAGGTCGCCGGCCCTCCCGTTGATGTTGGCCCGCTGGTAGTCCAGTCGGGCGCGCAGGTCGTCGTCGCCGAGTTCGTCGACCACCAGCTCGGCCTCCGCGAAACGGGCCCGGGCTGCGTCCAGGCCCGACAGGAGGAAGTCGGTCAGGGCCAACGTGATCAGCGTCTTGCACCGCAACTCGAGCAGGTCGGCCCACCCGACAGGCCCCAGCGTCCCCGAAGGACCCGGACCGCCATCCGCGCTGGCCTGATCGAGCTCGGCGAGCGCAGCGTGAAGCTCCTGCTCGGCCTCCACGAGCCGGCCGGCCATGTTGTCATCGGCTCCCTGTTCCCGCAGGGCCGTGGCGCGCTCCAAGGCGTTGATGGGTGGTGCCAGCCCTTCCCACCACCTGGTGACGCGTCAGATCTGGATCGTCGGCGTGATGACCGGGCGGTTCTCGGTGTCGTCCTCGTCGGTCCGGATCACGTAGTGAACCGGGCCATGAGGTACATGATCCAGAACAAACCGTCCGTCCGCATCCGCGTCCACCACTGTCGTCCCCTCGGCCGTCACTACGTCGATCCGCGCCCCAGGGCTGGTGACCCATCCGTCGATGCGCACCTGCACCCCGTCGCTGGCGCTGATCGTGACCATGAGGCTGACCGATGCCGCCGTGAAGGTCACCGACTCGGTGGGGGTCGGCGCCAGCGAGTCCACGTCCGGGGCGCCGCCACGGGTCACCAACAGGGCGGAGTCGGTCAACTCCGCGATCTCGGCGTGCAGCGCATGCACGGTGATGGCGAACTTCAATCGCTCGGTGAGCTGGGCCGGGACCGGGTCCGTCCGTGCGAACAGGTCCCGGATGGCGGCCAGGTTCGCCTCATCGATGGCGTCGATGGCGTCGGTGTGTGAAGACATGTCAAACCCCCCAGACCGGGTCGGAGCCGAGCGAGGTCCTCAGCTTGTTGAGGCACCGACCGCGGGTCGGGCCGATGCTGCCAATCGGCATCCCGAGCGACGTGGCGATGGCGCTGTAGTCGGGTCGGTCGGCGAAGGCGATGACTCGGAGCAACTCCTGGCACCGCGGGGAGAGCGTCGAGACGTGTCCCCAGAGGACCCGTTGACGCTCGTTGAGGATGGTCTCGGCTTCGGGGTCGAGCTGCTGGGCCGGGGCCTCCGGGACCTCTTCGACGCCGATCTCTCGGCGTCCGCCACGGGAGAGGCGCCAGACCTCCCGCTTCACGACGACGACGAGCCACCCGAGCACGGCGCCGGGCTCCTGGATAGAGTCGGCGTGAGTGACCAACTGCAGCCACGCGGTCTGGATGGCGTCCTCGCTCATCGGGGCGCTGGCCCCCTGCGACCGGGCCACGCTCCAGAGCACCGGCGTGGCGAGGTCCACCAGGTCACTGAGTCGCTCCAGCTCACCACGGCAGTACGCGTCGAACGCCTGCCCGGCCAGAGTGCCGAGGCCATCTGGGGCCGCACGGTTGGCAGTCATCTGGGGTTCCTCCCGAAGCAGGTGCGCAGGGTCTTGATGGCCCGCCGGCGCATGACGAGGTCATCCGTGTCATCCAGGTCAGCGGCACCGACGAGTTCGGCTGCGACCTCAGCCGCCAGGACGGGGGTCGCGAAAGAGGTGCCGCTCCACGTGGCGAACCCGCTCGTGTAATCGTCCGGATCCATCGTCCGGCGCGGCCTCCCGTCGGGGCCGTCGACCCCGACCGAGGACTGCCCGCCCCCGTTGACGGCGGGCACCGTGCTGACGAGGGCTACGCCGGGGCGCAGTGCGCTCAGGTGCACCGACGCGTTGGAGAAGAGGGCCACGGTCGCGCCGTCGGGGTTCAGGGCCCCCACGCTCGACACCGGGGGCCGGCTGGTGGCGCGAATGGCCTTGGGGACGGGGGCCGCGAGGGCCGCAGGCACGAAGGGGCGGTCCGTCGCGTCGTTCCCGGCACCCGCGACGACGATGACACCGTGCTCGGTGAAGCGGTCGAGGATCAGTTTCGTCGGACTCGACAGATAGCTGCTGTCCTCGGCGTAGTAGCCCACCGACAGGGACAGCACGTCGATGACGTCCCGCGGCACCCCGTTGTGCTGGCCCGCGATGTGCCGGCTCAGCAACAAGGTCAACGCCTCCAGCACGTCCGACTCCTCCGCCACCCCATCGTCGTCCATGATCGGGATGGACAGGATGGTCGCTTCCGGGCAGCCCTGCCGGATCAGTCCGGCGATGAAGGTGCCGTGGCCCTCGAACTGCTTGCGTTCCCCGGTCAGGGGATTGTTGGGCGGGAGGGGCGGGGCGGTCGAGGGGACCAGTTGCCCACTGGAGACCTGCAGCTGGGTGAACGTCGCCCCGTCGACGAACCAGGGGTGGGTGTGGATGACGGTGTCCAACACGGCCACGACCGGTGGCCGTCCGAGATCCTGCCTGGCGTGCCGGGCGGGGTCTTCGATGATGAGGCGGACCGGTGATCGGCCACCGCGTCCGGGCATCTCGTACTCCTGCAGCGCGGCGACGCCACCCCAGTAGCCCGCGACCCCGCCCCAGTAGCCCGCGACCCCGCCCCAGTAGCCGGCGACCCCGCCCCAGTACCCCGCGACCCCGCCCCAGTACCCCGCGGGGCGGATCACGTGCTCGAGACTGACCCGGGTGGCCACCTCGGGAGCGTGCTGGCGCAACTGCTGCAGCACGGTCCAGGCGTCCGGCGGGTTCGCCGGCTCACGGACCGAGTCGATGACGACGCTGGAGACCCAGATCGAGTCAAGGATCTCGGGAGCCAGTCCCTTCACCAGCCCCCGACTGCTGCGCGCCGCACTCAGGCGCGCCTCACTGCGCTCAGTGGGCCGATAGGTCAGCCCCAGGTCGGCCAGGGCCGAACCGATCTCATCGAGTTGCAGGCCGCGCGCCGTCTGCGGGAAACCGCTGAGCAACAGCCGGTCGCCCAGGTAGAGCGTCGGGGAGGGCCGCTCTCCCCTGCTGCCGAGACCGGCCGTGGTCGGGTCCAGCAGTCGCGCGGTCGAATGATCACGATCTGCGGGTCCTGGAGAGACGGCGTCAGTCATGGTTGGCCTCCTGTGCGGCGATGTTTCGGCGAGCCCCTGACCTCAAGAGCCTTCCACCTGCACAGAGACAGCGATAGCCCGGGTGATACGTCCCGTGGATTTCTTTTCCAAGGATGTATCAGGACCGGCCCGAGCTGCTCTGAGCGGTATGGGGGACGTCGGTCACCGGGTGCCCGCAGGGGGTCCTGCCAAGGGGGGTAGGGGCGCCCGGTGACCGTTCCCACCAGAGCACCAGTCAGGCGCGCAACTGCTCGAGCCAGGCCTGCGCGCTGCCGAAGTCGACGTCGGCGGTGCCCGTGCGCATGCCCGGCGCGACCCCGTCAGCCCGCGGGTAGGAACCGAGGTAGCGCACCTCTGCGCAGACCCGCTTGAGGCCCATCAGGGTCTCTCCCACCCGGGCGTCCTGGACGTGGCCCTCCAGGTCGATGGAGAAGCAGTAGTTGCCCATCGCCGTCCCGGTCGGTCTCGACTCCAACCGTGTCAGGTTGACCCCACGAACCGCGAACTGCTCGAGCAACTCGAGCAGGCCACCGGCGTGGTCGCTGCGCTGATAGAGCACGACCGTCGTCTTGTCGGCACCGGTCGGCTCCGACATCGTGCCCGGTCGGGCGACGAGCACGAACCGGGTGACGGCATTCTTGTTGTCCCCGATGTCCGCGGCGAGCACCTCGAGGCCGAGGTTGGCGGCCGCGACCGGGGCGCAGACCCCTGCATCGAACATGACCTCCCCCGGCTGCGCGAGGGCCGCTGCGCTCGCGGCGGTCGACAGGGTCGGAACGTAGTTGGCCTCGGGGAGGTGGCGCTGCATCCACCCGCGCACCTGCGCCCAGGCGTGCGTATGGGTGCCGACGGCACGGACGTCAGTCAGCGGCATACCCGATCGAGCGCACAGGACGAACGTGATGGGGACGAGGACCTCGCCGATGATGACGAGCGGTTCCCCGGTCGCGAGCGCGTCGAGGGTTGCCGAGACACCCCCCTCGACAGAGTTCTCGATCGGCACCATGACGGCGTCGACCTCGCCGCTGCGCACCGCGCTCAGCGTCGCGTCGACCGAGCCGTAGGGGACCTGCTCCCGGTCGAGCGCCCCGGCCCAGGCCTGCAGGGCCATCTGGGTGAAGGTCCCGGCCGGCCCGAAGTACCCTTGGCGTAGGTCCGAGACTCCCCACGAGCATGGATCGATGACACGACGAGGCCATCGCCGTGGTCATCGACGATGGCGGCCGAGAAGGAGAGCCGGCCGCCCATGTCACCGAAGGCGTCGTAGCGCACGACGGCGACGTGGCGCAGGCTGCGACCGATGTCATCCTGGGCGTCGGCCAGCCGCGCCTCGAAGCGGCGAAGCTCCGCAGTCACCTCATCCAGACGGCGCTGCTGGGCCGCCGCGATGCGGGCGATGTCGGTCTCGCCGGTGCCGTGCAGGACCGTGAAGTCGCCGCGCACCCGAGCCAGGCGACGCGCCGCCGTGAGCGCCAGGACCAGCGCGAGCACGGCGATGACCGCAGCACCGATGGCCACCGTCGCCAGGATCGTGTCGCTCACGATCGGCAACAGTAGTCGGCAGGGCGGCCGCGTGGGATCCGTCTCAGGGGCACCGTCGGGTACCGTCGCGCCGTGCGTAGGCTGTCGGCGTGATCCGTCGGCACCCGGTCAAGTCGCTCACGCTCGCCCTGCTGGCGCTCGTGCTCGCCCTGGCCTTCGCCTATGTCGCGCGCCCGACGTCGTCGTCGTGGGCGTCGGTGGCCTGTCGTGGAGCGATGTCTCGGCGGCCGACACGCCCGTCCTCTGGGGCCTGCTCCGAGACGGTTCGACGGCGAACGTCTCGGTCAAGGCGATGGGAGAGACGACCTGCCCCACGGACGGCTGGGCGACCCTCGGCGCCGGGGAAGCAGCTGGGTCGGGGCCTGAGACCGAAGCTAAGACCGGGGCTGGGACGGTAACGTCCCCTCCGGGCTGCGGGCCGCTGCCCGACGTCTCGGGCGATGCGAGCAGCGGCTTCCGGGTCAGCGGCTTCGAGGCGATCGCACAGGCCTCGCTGGATGGTCCCTATCGCGCCCGGCTCGGCCTGCTCGGTGACGCCTTCGCTCAGACGGACCGCTGCATCCAGGCTGTCGGCCCCGGGGCGGCACTCGCTGCGGCCACGGCGGATGGTCTGGTCTCGCACTACGCGCCGCTGCAGGTCGGCACGTTGCTGAGCGACCTGGCCACCTGTCCCGTCAGCCTGGTCGACATCGGGCAGGCCTCGCAGGCCTCGCAGGTCGCCACCCTGGATCAGCGGCTCGGTCAGGTCCTGCGGGCCGCCCCGACCGGGGCCGACGTCATCCTCGTGGGGATCAGTGACGACGAGACCAGCGCCAGCAGCAACGGCAGCGGCGCGGGCCGGAGCGGCGAGCCTGGCCTGCGGGTGTTGGCGGCGACCGGACCGCACTACCCTCCGGGGACGTTCGAGTCGACGTCGACCCGGGTGGAGGGTCTCGCGCAACTGTCGGACGTGAGCGCCCCCCTCACGGTCCACCCGACGAAGAACAACAGCGAGGCCACCGCCCTGGCCAAGCAGACGGCGCTGACCGACCTCGAGTCCAGGACCGCCGCGATGCGCGTCGTCGTCGCCCCCTTCCTCGTGCTGTGGCTCGGCGGTGTCGCCCTGCTCCTGGCCGTTCTGGCCTTCTCGTGGCGACGGGCTCGGCCCTGGAACGTCCGGCTGACCCGGTCGCGGGTGCTGCGCCTGGTCAACGTCGTGACCAGGCTCACAGCCGCCATGCCTGCTGCGACCTTCCTGGCCAACCTCCTCCCGTGGTGGCGCTGGTCGAGCACCACGTGGGTGCTGGTCCTCATCCTGATCGTGATCGTCGCTGTCATCAGCCTCCTGCTCGCCGAGATCAGTCGCCGCGGCCCGTGGGTCGGCTCCGCGCTCGGGCCGATGGCCGCGACGGCGGCCATCACCGTCGCGGTGATCGGGATCGACCTGATGACGGGCTCGACTCTGCAGACCGCGTCGATCTTCGGACTGCAACCGCTCGTCGGGGGCCGGTTCTATGGCATGGGCAACGTCGCCTTCGCGATCTACGCCCCCGCCGTCCTGCTCCTGATCGCGGCGCTGGCCCACGGGCTGATCCGGCGTGGGGCTCCCCGGCTGGCGCTGGTGTCGACCCTCGTCATCGGGGGCGCGGCGGTGGCGGTCGACGTCCTCCCCGCGTGGGGGGCGGACTTCGGGGGGCCGATCGCCCTGGTCCCGGCCCTCGGCCTGCTGCTGCTCGCGGTCATGGGGGTCCGGCCGAGCCTGCGCAACCTCGGTGTGATCGTCGCCGCAGCGGCGGTGATCCTCGCCCTCGTGGCCTACCTCGACTGGCGCCGGCCGCCCGAGCAGCGTTCGCACCCGGGCCGCTTCGTCCAGACCCTCCTCGATGGTGGGGCCTGGGAGGTCGTCTGGCGAAAGTTGATGCAAAACGTCGACCTCCTCGTCGCCAAGCCGGTCCTCCTGGTGGTGGTGCTGGTGGTGCTGGCCGGCATCGCGGCCATCCTCATCCGGCCGGGGGCGCTGGGGACGGCTCCCTTCGCCCGGCTGGTCGCCGAGGCGCCGTTGCTGCGGCACGCCCTGATCGCCATCGCCGTGATGGCGGCGATCGGCTTCCTGACGAACGACTCCGGCGCAGCGATCCCGCCCGTCGCCACCATCATCACCGTGCCGCTCGTGATGATGGCGGTGATGTCCTTCATGACGATCGAACGCCGCCGTCGCCCGGGGCGCCGCCGCTCCGACCGACACCACGCCTGACCACCCCGCAGTCGAGTGGCCCCGTCGTCCACAGCCCGCGCGCCGCACCAGTCGAGTGGCCCCGTCGTCCACAGGATCCGTATGCCGCTGCGCTGCCTCGCCTGGCGCGCGCCAGGTCGAGTGGCCCCGTCGTCCCCAGCAGGGCTCGGGTGAGGTGGGATGGGGAGCTGGAATTCGGACGGGAGTCAGCGCGGAGACAGCCGACGGCGGAGGCGGCGGACGCCGATGGCGAGCGCCACGTCGCGATACTGCGCAGCCCGGTGGGCCTGTGATCGCCAGTCCGCGCCCGTGACCCGGTGGTGCAGCTCGCAGGGGACCTCGAGGATCGTCAGCCCGGCATCGAGCACGTCGATGGTCATGCCGACCTCGACCCCCCATCCGCGGGCGAATGGCGTGGCCGCCGCGATCGCGGTGGGCGAGAGACAGCGCATGCCGGACAGGGGCTGGACCGGGGACCACCCCGTCAACTCCTCGATCCCGCGACGAGCCAGGCCGACGACCAGCCCGTGCCCCCCTGCCGAGCCCTGCTGGCGGGGCAGCGTGGCGATCGTCAGATCTGCTGACCCGGCTGCGACGGGCGTCACCAGCCCGGCCACCGCGGCCGCCGACTCCTCGAGGTCGGCGTCGACGAACAGGACGGCGCTCTCCGGGGGGAGTCGCCCAGAGCGTCGCAGGCCACCCATCCGGCCGAGACCACTCATCAGGGCATCCGCCTTGCCGTGGTTGCGTGCATGCCGGACCACCTCAGCGCCGGCCGCGTCAGCGATCGTGGCCGTCTCATCGGACGAGCCGTCGTCAACGACGATGACGGCCACGACCCCGTGGATCTGGCCCACAGCCCGGATGGTCGCGCCGATCCGGGCAGCCTCATTCTTCGCCGGGATGACCGCGGCGACCGGCAGCATCAGCGCAGGGTGACCTGGCGGTTGGTCAGGCCGGCCTTGGCACCGCGTTCTGCCGCGGTGAGGGGCTCGGTCCTGGCCACGGCTTCCTCGATCCGGCCGGCCAACTGCGCCACCTCGGTCTCGAATTCGCCGGCCTCGGTTGCGGGCGGGACCTCCCACACGGGGATGAGCAGGCCGCTGGAGCGGAAGCACCCGAGGAGGCGCCCGGACTCCCCGAGAGAGCTCGTCCCAGCCGCATGCAGCCGCGCCAACGCGTTGGTCGAGGTGTCCTCGTCATGGGGCAGCACCCAACGGACGTAGGCGCGATCGCCGATCAGGCACCAGAAACAGGATGGAGCGGCGTTGAGCTGGACTGTGGGGATGACCGATTCGTTGGCCCGCTCGAGCGACTCCTTGGCGTCAGCGTCAAGGTCAGCCTCCGCCACCCAGAAGTCGAACCCGTCATGGAGCGTGATCTTCAGGGGCGCTGTCAGGTCGATGAGGTCTTGCAGCCGTGGGGTCTGCTCGGTCGGTGGTGGGAGAGTCTCGACCGCAGCACCAGCGGGCGCGGCCACAGCGCTCTGGATGGCGGCCGCGATGTCTCGACTCGTGTCGCCGCCCGAGTTGCCGGACTGGATCCCGACGAGGACCTCACCGGATTCGCGGTGCAACCCGGGCCAGGCGAGCGGCAACACGGTCGCGATCGTCACCTCGTCCGGGGCGCCCTCCGGGGCCCGCCCGGGCGCGAAGCGGACCGTTGCCGTGGCCGCCGGCACGATCTCGCGCATCGCCACCCAGTCGGTCTCGCCCGGCAGTCCCTCGAACGGGCGCGCCACGAACGGCGCGGGTGCTGGTCGAGCGGAGCGATCGGCGCGTGCCGCGCGAGGACGTCGTGATGCCTTACCCATGGTCCTCAACCCTAGTGGGAAGGATCAGTGGGAACCGTCAGTGGATGCGGCGCCGCGATGGGCCCCCGAGGGAAGCCCAGACCGTGCGACCGTTGCCATCGTCGATGACGCCCCACTCGTGGGCGAGCGATCGCACGATCCGCAGGCCCCGGCCGTTGGTCCCCCACGTCGTCGGTGGTGCCGGGCGCGGCTCGGTCGGCCCACCGCCATCGGAGACCTCGACCTCGACGACATTGTTCTTGACCCTCCAGTGCACCCGGATCGAACCGTCCGGGAGCGCGCGAGCGTGCCGCACGGCATTGGCGACCAGCTCACTGACGACGATCTCTGCCTCGTCTACCACGTCGGGCGTGACCTCGCGGTCGAGCAGGTCCCGGACCAGGACGCTGCGGATCTTGGGCGCGGCCGCAGGCGCCCAGGGCAGGCGCACCGTCCGGCGCTCCCCGGACCCTGCTCCCCCGGAGTTCGAGGTGCCCGGGTCCTCAGCCTGCTCGGTGCTCACGCGTGTTCCCTCCCGGCCGTGCGGCGCTCGTCATCGTCCGCCCACCTTGGTCGCATCCTCGCGTGCACGGTAACTCATCAACTCATCCACGACCACCTGCCACCACCTCGGGAGCCAGATCACGCTCACCCCTCTTTTTCCTCACAAACGATATATCGTTGCTATATCGCGACTGTTCGAGCCGCGTGAAGGTAGGAGACCTGACATGTACGGTAATCAAGACTCAGCGTGGGAACCCCGGGGCCGCCGAGGCGGGCCCTGGGGCGGTGGCCACGGCGGACCCTGGGGCGGCGGCCACGGCGGACCGGGACATGGACAGGGACGTCCCGGGCCGCCTCCGTGGGTGCATGAGATCGTGCGGCAGTTCGGCGGCCCGGATCTGGCCGACGAGTTCCTCGGCCGGCGGCGCCGACCCCGCGCCCGTCGCGGCGACGTGCGCGCCGCCATCCTCGACGTCCTCGCGGGCGACGAGATGAATGGTTACCAGCTCATCCAGCAGATCTCTGATCGCAGCGACGGCGCCTGGAAGCCCAGTCCCGGGTCGGTCTACCCCACCATCCAGCAGCTCGAGGACGAGGGTCTGGTGGAGGGCCGCGACGTCGACGGCCGCCGGATGCTGCGCCTCACCGATCCGGGCCGAGCCTATGTCGAGGAGCACCCTGACGAGATGGCCGCAACGTGGGCCGCGTTCGAGGCGCCGGATCACGACAGCCCCCGATCACGGGGGCCCGGCCGTCCGGGCGGGGACCTGCTCCCGGTCGCCAGCCAGGTGATGAGTGCCATGTGGCAGATCGTCACGATGGGCACCGCTCAGCAGCGCGCTGAGGCCACCGAGATCCTCACCGCGACCCGTCGCCAGCTCTACCAGCTTCTCGCCGACGGTGACCCGGGGGATGACGAGGACCGGGACGACGCGCCTCGCCAGGGCGAAGACCGCGACGAGTGAGAGGGCTCGCTGGGCGCGCCTCCCTCAGGGAGGCCGCCTTTGCGGCCTACCGTGAGTTCGGGCTGCCGGTCAGCGTCGTGGGCGACATCGACCGGGGTTGCATCCTCGCCGCGCTCCAACGGCACCTGGGCATTGCTCGATGACGCGGACCGGGCGCTCGGCCTTCGCCCACTGACGGCCTCGGATTGGCCCGTCCTTTTGGCCGAGCACAACGACGAGGAGTCGCAGCGGTGGACCTCCGGGGAGGGGACCTGACGGAAGTCGCTGCCCGACGTCAGGCTGCCCAGGCGCCTCGGGATTGGCACGGCGGACGGGCCGCCCGCTGGGTGGTCGTGGACGTCGCTTCAGGTCAGGCCGCAGGCGTCCTCTCGGTGCTTCGCGTGGGGCCGCCCGATGTCGGTCTCATCGGCTACGGCGTGCTGTCGCAGTTCCGGCGGCGCGGCCTCGCGTCGCGCGCTCTGGGTCTGCTCACGGACTGGGTGCTGCGCGAGACCTCGATCGGGCGGCTGGAGCTCGGTCACAAGATCGGCAACGCGGCGTCAGGACGGGTGGCCTTGCGGGCCGGCTTCGTCGTGGAGGGCGTCCGCGTGGGGCGACTGCGAAATCCGGACGGGACCTTTGCGGACGAGGTCTGCTACGCGCGGGTCCGGCCGAATGAGCCCGAACCCGCGGCCTCGACGTAGGCGAAGGGCACGGACAGCTCGCCGCCCTTGATCCGCACCTGATAGCGCGTCCGACCCCGCTTGACGATCGGTCCGGTCACCCCGAGGTAGCGGCCCGGTGCCGAGACGCGGACCACCTGGCCGGGCCGGAAGACGCCGGGCACGCGGGCCGACCCACCGGCGCGGAAGGACTCGAGCTCAGCCACGAAGTTGGGGTGCATCGGCACCTGCTCCCCGTGGAAGGTCCAGTCGACGACGCGGGCGAGCTCCGGCCCGGTGCACCGGGCGCAGAACAGCACCCGGGTCGGCATCCGGTGACGGGTTGCGACGTGCCCCTGGGGACACGTGCCCTGCCAGGGGCCGGGCACCTGCGGCGCATCAGGGGATGAGCACCGCAGGCCGGTGCTGCCGATCTCCCGCGCCTTGCGCTGCCAGACAGCGTCGTGCCCGTGCCGGGCCCCGACGAGGGCGTGCGCGATCTCGTGCAGGATCGTGTCGCGGACCTCCGCCTCCGGGTGCAGGTAGGTCAAGTAGGCGCTGAGCGAGATGACCCGCTCGCGATAGCGGCAGACCCCGGCCCGGGTCTTGGCGCGGTCGAACGAGAACCCCCAGCCCGCCAGGCCGTGCTGCTCCATCAGCTCGCGACCCAAGGTGTGCGCTGCACGTAGGTCCATCTGGTCCTCCATCCGATCCCCGGCCTCACAGCCTAGGAGACCCGACGGACAGGGCCGCTGAAGGCACGCGGGCCGGGCTGCTGGCCTCATCCTTCAGCCCGCGCCTGCTTCAGGTTGAGCGAAGCGCCCAGCGGTCATAGGTTGTGGGCACCTGCACCGCGGCTCCGGCCCGACCCGAGACGAGGCCCCCATGTCCGCTCCGACCGCAACGCCAGGGGCCGACCAGCCTCGCACTCGACCGGAGGGCGACCGTGCCTTCTTCGGTCACCCGGTCGGCCTCTCGACGCTCTTCTTCGTCGAGATGTGGGAACGCTTCTCCTACTACGGGATGCGCGCCATCCTGCTCTACTTCCTCATCGACACCGCGGCCAACCATGGCCTCGGCCTGGATGAGGTCACCGGTGTCGCCATCGTCTCGATCTACGGCGCCTCCGTCTATCTCCTGTCAATCGTCGGGGGCTACACGGCGGACCGGCTCGTCGGTGCGCGACTCTCCACGCTGTACGGCGGGATCATCATCATGGCGGGGCACCTCTTCCTCGCGATCCCCGCGGATGCGACCGCATGGGTGGGGATCGCGCTGGTCGCCTTCGGCACCGGGCTGCTCAAGCCCAACATCTCGACGATGGTCGGCCACCTCTACTCGGAGCAGGACCCTCGCCGAGATGGCGGCTTCTCCATCTTCTACATGTCGATCAACATCGGCGCGCTCTTCTCCCCGTTCGTCGTCGCGTTCCTGCGTCAGCGCTGGGGCTACCACGCCGGCTTCTCGGCGGCCGCCGTCGGCATGGCCTTCGCGCTCGTGTGGTACGTCCTGGGCCGGCGCACTCTGGCCGAAGGCACCAACGAGGTGCCCAACCCGCTCAGTCCGGCGGAACGGAACCGCGCCCTGCTCCTCCTCGGCGCGGCCCTCATCGCCTTCGGTGTCATCATCGTCGGTGCCGGCCTGTGGCGAGACACGATCCTCGACCAGGTCATCGACGCGATCTCCATCGTCGCCTTCCTCGCGCCCATCGCTTATTTCACGATGATGTTCCGCAGCCCGAAGGTGACGACCGAGGAACGCGGCCACCTCGTGGCCTACATCCCGCTGTGGCTCGGGGCCATGCTCTTCTGGATGATCTTCGAGCAGGCCGCCGGCAAGATGGCGCTGTTTGCGGCGGATCGGACGGTCAAGCAGGTTGGCGGCATCAACGTCAATCCAGAGTGGTTCCAGTCGGTCAACCCGCTGGCGATCATCCTCCTCGCGCCCGTCTTCGCGATCATCTGGACCCGACGGGCCGGGACGTTCCCATCGACTCCCACCAAGTTCGCGCTCGGGGTGCTCATCATCGGGATCTCGGCGCTGATCATGTCGTGGGCGTTCGCGACCTATCAGGGCAACACCGCGCCGATCTACATCCTCGCTGGAGTCTTCGTCGTCCAGACCTGCGGTGAGCTGTGCTTGTCGCCGGTCGGCCTCTCGGCGACGACCCGGCTGGCGCCCAGGGCCTTCGCCAGCCAGGCGATGGCCCTGTGGTTCCTCAGCAGTGCCGCGGGGCAGGCCCTCGCGGCGCAGGTGATCAGGGCGATGGGCGATCTGCCGGACTCGCAGTACTACCTCGTCAACGCGATCATCACGATCGCCGTCGCGATCGTGCTGTTCGCGTTGGTGCCGTGGATCCGGAAGAGGATGGCGAGCGCGGAGCCGGCTCGGCCGGACGGTGAGCTCGCCGCGACCCACTGACCCTGAGCTCGGCAGCGACACCGGCGGACGGGAACTCATCTCACCGGCAGCTGTCTCGCTGATCGCGCGTGGTCATGGCCTACCGTCGTGCCATGAGCGGCGAGAACGACCTCGGAGCGTTGTTGGCCTCGATGTCACCGCACCGGCGACCGGGCTCCTTCGTCTTTGTCGTCTCGGACGGGCACCCGGACCCCGGCGTCGAGGTGCTCGCGAGCATCGCTGAGGACGAGGGCCTCTCCATCGTGACGACGCAGGAGGACGCAGACCGGGCCGGCCTGTCCTACGACTTTCGGGCCGGCTGGATCACGCTGGAGGTCCACTCCGCCCTCGCAGCTGTCGGTCTCACTGCGGCGGTCAGTTCGGCTCTGGCCGACTCAGGCATCAGCTGCAACGTCATAGCCGGCTACCACCACGATCACCTGCTCATCCATGGATTGCCTGCCGGGCCGCGGCAACGCCGATGCGAATGGTGGGAAGAGAATGGAGGAGTGACCATGAGCGCTGAGCCGACCTCGTCCAGCGGCACCCACCGCCTCGCTGCCCATCTGGAGGCGTCGCTGACCGAGCTCGCTGCTGAGCGCCTCGCCGGCGCGGACGAGGACGTCCACTTCACCGAGGCGTTGGCCGCTGCGGCGATCGAGTCCCTCACCGAGCCGGGCGATCTCGTCCTGGACCCCTTCGCCGGCTTTGGGACCACCCTCGCCGTCGCGGGCCGGCTCGGCAGGCGGGCGATCGGCATCGAGTTGCTCCCCGAGCGCGTCGAGTTGAGCCGGGGCCGCGCCCCCGATGCGACCGTCATCGAGGGCGATGCGCGTGGGCTGCGCGCCCTCGTCACCGAGCCGATCGACCTCTGCCTGTCATCACCGCCCTACATGACGGCCAACCTGCACCCGCACAACCCCCTCACCGCGTACGAGACGCTCGACGGCGACTACCGGGCCTACCTCGACGACCTCACGGACATCGCCGGCGCGGTAGGTGACCTGCTGCGGCCGGGCGGGCACCTCGTGCTCAACGTCGCCAACATCCGGCACGCCGGCCACACCACCACCTTGGCCTGGGACACCGCCCGAGCGATCGGTCGCGTCCTGCCCTTCGTCGGGGAGACGGTCATCTGCTGGGACCGCCTCCCCCAGGACTTCACCGGCGACTACCTGTTGACCTTCCGGCATGACGGCTGATCGGAGCCCTCGCTGACCGGAGCCGTCGCTGATCCGAGCGCTCGCTGCTGGGGCGCGAAGTAGGCTCGCCGTCATGGACGTGCTGCCGCTCTTCCCGCTGGGCACCGTCCTGCTGCCCGGCGCCCCCCTGCCCCTACAGGTCTTCGAACCGCGCTACGTGAGCCTGCTCGAGGACCTCACGAGGCAGCCCCCGGAGCGTCGGTCCTTCGGGGTCCTGACGATTCGGCAGGGCCACGAGGTCGGGCCCGGGGCCGCGACGGTGCTCTATGACGTCGGGTGCGAGGCGCTCCTCGAGGGCGACGTGATCGGCGCCGCTCCCCCCTTTTACCTGCTCGCTCGTGGGTCCCGGCGCTTCCACCTCGAGGCGATCGACGAAAGCGCCGGCACCCCTTATCTGACCGCCGGGGTGACCTGGTTGGACGGTGAGCCGGAGCCGGTCAGTCCTCCGCGCGAACTGGCCGCGCAGGTCCGAGCCGCGCACGCCCGCTACGCCGCAGCGTTGGGCGCGCCGCCCTTCGAGCTGTCCCTGGTGCCCGACACGGAGCTGGCCTATCGCGTCGTTGAACACGCTGCCCTGCCGGTCGAGGACCGCCAGTCAGTGCTCGAGGCGCTCACCGCGGCCGAGCAGCTCCACACCGTGCTGCAGGTCCTCCGACGCGAGAGTGCCCTGCTCACCCACCTGCGCGCCGTGCCGGGCGTGGCCGACCCGGGGCACGCGTCACCGAACTGACCGAACAAGAGGGCCCGGAGCGAACGGCGCCGGCAGGGCAGACGTCACACGGTTGGGACGTCTGTCGCTGAGCGCCGCAGGGTGAGGCGGGCGGCCATCACCAGGTGGCTTCGATGCAGCCACTGTGATCGGCTGGCTCGACCTGCAAGGTGGCGTGCGAGATGCCGAACATCACCCGAAGGGCTTCGCTGGCAGCGTCCAGCACGGCGTGCTGTTCGCCCTCCTCGGAGAGGACGAGGTGGGCTGTGGCGACATCCATCCCCGAGGTGAGCCGCCAGACGTGGAGGTCGTGGATGCTGGCGACGCCCGGAACCGCGGACAGGGCAACAGTCAGCTCAGCAGGCTCCACGTCCGCGGGTGCGTGCTGCCCCAGGACCGAGACCACCTCGCGCCCGAGGACCACGGCCCGGACCAGGACGAACACCGCGATCGCCAGCGCGACGACGGTGTCCCACCAGGTCGCCCCGGTCGTGGCGACGAGGATGCCGGCGAGGATGACGCCGACCGAGCCGATGGTGTCGGCGATGACCTCGTAGTGGGCCCCCTTGAGGGTCAGGCTCTCGGCGGCACCGGGGCGCAGCAGGACCATGGCCACGAGATTGATGACGAGACCGAGAGCGCCGACCAGGACCATCGGTCCGGTCGCGATCGGGGTGAGCGTGCCGACCCGGCCGATCGCCTCGATCGCGATGTAGACGGAGACGCCCACCATGACGAGCACGGCCAGTCCCGACGCGAACACCTCGGCCCGGAACGAGCCATAGGTGCGCCGCCCGGTCGGATCCGGTCGGGCAGCGATGCGGGTGGCCACGAGTGCCGCGCCCAGCGTGACCACGTCGGCGGCCATGTGACCCGCGTCGGACAAGAGCGCGAGCGAGCCTGCGAGGAAGGCGCTGACGAGTTCGACGACGAAAAAGGCCGCGATGAGCACGAAGGCGACGACGAGCCGCCAACGGTGCCGCCCGGTGGCGCTGACCGGCACGTGCGAATGACCCGAGCTCATTGCTTCGACCTCCTCTGCTCGACGCTATCGCGCCCGGCCTCGAGGGGCCGGAGCGGTCCGCGTCGGTGGTGTCGGTGGAGCCCGGGCCTGTCGAGCGGACGCTACGGCTGTCTAGCACTCTCTTTAGATCATGAGATACAGGGCGATCGGGCGTGTGGAACCCTTGAAAGTGGGTACCACTATCACGTACTGCCCGTAGTCTTGCGGCCAACCGGCACCCTGGACCTTCGCAGGGGATGCTCCTCCACACCATCACGTCGGCACGTCAGTTTCGCTCAAGATCTGGGCGTCACCCGCGGTGTGCGCCCGAGGAGTCTGGATGACCCGATCCGTCCGTTTTGAACCGGAGTCCGGCCGGTTGCGGATCGACTCCGCCACCTTCCTGGCTCTGGCCTCCGCGGCTGCCCATCGGGAGGTCCCTGACGGTCGGCTCGCGGCCCTCGCCGACGCCGGCGTCATCGTCGGTGGCTCCGTCCACTGCTCGATCGAGCCCGCTCTGGCCGCCGTCACCTCCTCCCACGCCCAGCTCAGCATCGCCGTGTTCGAGGACTCGTCCTGCTGGGTCCACCAAGGGTGGCTCGCAGAGGTGAGCGGCATCCTCGAGGACCTCGGTGACGACACCTACGACCTGGTCAGCGTCGACGCCACGTCGATGCCGGCCACCCTGGCCCGGCTGGGGCACCTGACGGAGCGGCCGTCGCTCGAGGACGGCCAGATCCCGATCTCCGAGGACCTGCTCGACGCGCTGACCGAGTCCGACCCAGCCGTGCGGCAACGTGGGTCCAGGGCCCTCGCGACCTCTGCCCCACCGGAGTGGTCCGAGTGGGCGAGCCGCCTGTGGGCCGGGGACTGGCGCTTCACGGTGGTCGACGTCACCTGGCCCGACCCGTCCGGCACCCTCATCGACCGCCGCGTCGCGGTGATCGACACGGACGCCGGGATGACCCTCGTGGACGCGACCCACCCCTTCCTCCAACTGGTGCCCATCACCACTCAGGAGGTGTGCACCCTCATTCTGGCCCTGCTTCCGCACGAGGCCGAGTGTCGCTCCGGCGCTTCCCCGGTCCTCCCGCCATGATCGCCATGGCGTGGGCGACGACCGGGGACCCAGGAAGACCGGTCGCAGCACCGGTGACCCGAGGAGCAGGCGGTTGACCTGGCGGGTGCGTTTGACGATCGACCCACCGACGGCCCGTGGCGCGTGGTCACTCAGGCCGAAGCGGACCAGGAGCAGGGTCAGGACCATCGCCCCGCCGCCCCGAGGAAGAGCTCGGACGTGGTGAACCGCAGCAGCAGGAGGCCACCCGCGCCGAAGCCGACGATCTGCATGACGCCCACCGCGGTGTTGAGGGTGGCCCGCCCGAGGACGAAGGCCTCCGCGGGGAGGATCTCCGACATCAGGGCGATCATGCTGCCCCCGAGCCCGGAGGTGAGCAGCGGCGGCAGGGCAGACAAAACGAAACGCCACCCCCGGGCGAGCCCCGGCAGGGCCTGCAGGAGGTTAGCCAGCAGGCTGGCCAACGCGATGTAGAGGACTCCCAGATGCGCGCCGGGCTCCGGGAGAGCTCCCCCACCGCACGCCTCCCGCAGTCCCCGCGTCAGCCGGGCACGGCCGAC